>Ga0209726_10002249_pt1 | contig 29056 bp, 25 predicted proteins | sample Subgrocontami54m_FD_187453 | JGI IMG/M metagenome (GOLD analysis project Ga0209726, IMG submission 187453) | Subsurface groundwater microbial communities from S. Glens Falls, New York, USA - GMW46 contaminated, 5.4 m (SPAdes) (version 3) | ecosystem: Environmental > Aquatic > Deep subsurface >... | reverse complement strand
CCGCCGGTTTTTCTCGTAGTGTCTGGCCCCGCCGTGATGGATGTGCCAGTGCATCCCGGCTGTTCGTTCGTCGAAGATCTGCATTCGATACATGCCGCAATTGCGCGTGCCGGTTTCGGGGTCTTTGGTGAAGACCAAAGGCATTGTCACGAACCGGCCGCCATCCAGCGGCCAGCACTTGAGGGTCGGCAACAGGTCGAACGAGGGCTCTTTCGTGATGCGTACCTCCTTGCACGGGCCATCCTTCACCCGTTTTGGCAGGTAGCGGGCCATCTCGGCGAGCTTGGGCAACATTCGGAGCTTCTCGAAGAACCCTTCCGGGGGCTTGATCTCAGTAACGCTGTCCAGCTCACTAGCCAGATCGTCCAGCGAGGCACGCTGCAAGGCCAGGCACATCTGCTCCTCGGAGCCGAAGGCGTTGATCAGGAGCGGCATTGATGAATCCTTGACCCGCTCGAAGAGCAGGGCCGGTCCGAACCGCTTGCTGACTCGATCAGTGATTTCGGTGATCTCGAGAATCGGATCGACTTGGGTTTTAATCCGCTTCAGCAGTCCCCGCTGCTCCAGCGCCGCGATAAAGGCTCGCAGATCTTCGTATGCCATGGTGACTCCAAGCTATCAGCTCTCAGCGGTCAGCGATTAGGAGGAACGCTGCCACTATAGCGGAGGGAGGTGAGGTCGGCAAGCAGAAATCGGTCAATAGAGAACCGTCCAGATTCATGGTCACCAGCCCCAGAACTGGAAGGCAATCGCGGCAGCCCGATGGTACCTCCTCACGCATTTCTTCCTTGACACTCCCTGGTGCTTTCCGATACAAGACAACGGTCACACGTGAATGCACAACTCCTGGAGAAGCGCGATGAAGCTCATGATCAGTGTGCGGGACGAGCAAGAGGCAGCAGCCGCTTTGGCTGGCGGAGCCGATATCATCGATGTCAAGAACCCGGCCGAGGGATCGCTGGGCGCCGGGCGGCCGGAGACCATCACGGCGATCGTGAGAGCGGTCCAGACCGCCGCCCCTGTCAGCGCCTCGATTGGCGACGTTCCGAATCTTCCAGGAACCGTGGCCCTGGCTGGTCTGGGGGCGGCCACCTGTGGCGTCCGATTCGTCAAGGTGGGACTGCTGGGGACCCGGACAGGAGCAGAGGCGGCCAACCTGCTCGACGCCATCAGTAGTGCGTTGCGGATGGCGAACGGCACAGCGGGTCTCGTGGCCTGCGCGTACGCCGATGCACCCCTTGTTGGTTCGCTCGATCCGCTTGAGCTTCCTGAGGCCGCCGCCCCCTTTGCCGAAGGGTGCCTCGTCGATACCGCCATCAAAGACGGACGTACGCTCTTCCAGTGCCTCTCGGAGGACGTCATTACCCGCTTCATTCAGCAGTGCCATGATCGGGGGCTTTTCTGCGCCTTGGCGGGCTCCCTGCAGCAGGCGGATCTTCCTAGAGCCCTAGCGCTCGGCGCCGATATCGTCGGCGTGAGAGGCGCGGTATGTATAGAGGGGCAGCGGCGCGGACCGCTCTCCGGCGAGAAGGTGAAGCGCCTGAAGGCAAGCCTCGCCTCGCACCTCAAATCCCCCTGTGCCCCCCTTTTGTAAAGGGGGGGTGGGGGGATTTCGCACCTCGCGTGACCACGCACGTCCCCACCGTCCTCCTGCATTCCAGCCACTCCTTGACACGAGCCGGTCGCGTCCCATTGATAATCCAGCAACAGTCAATCCCGTTCAGCCACCTGGCAAACTCGCGATCCACGCAGCAGTAACGCGGGAGGCGTGAGCGCGCGATGCGCGGAAGCAGGGGCGCCGACGGGTCGACCTTCGGATCCCGTGCGAAGACCCCATCCACATGCTTCAGCAGCAGCAAGGCATTCGCCCCAACACGTCTAGCAATATAGGCGGCGATCGAATCCGAGGTGACACCCCAAGAATGCGCAAAGGGATCATGGCGGGAAAGAGATCGGGAAGGGAGGTAGACCGGAAGTTGGCCGCACCGGATCACCTCCATGACCTGGTTCAGGCTGGAGGCGGGCGCAGCCAGGGAGGCGAGGTCACAAAGCTGAAGACCGTACTGATCCATCGCCAAGATAGCCATCCGGTGCGCGGCGTGCTCAGTAAGCCGTAATCGGCGATACTCTGCCCGCACCAGATCGGCAAATACGCCTCCGCCCGGAATCACCAGCACGTTGCTGGCGCCCTTCCACCGCGCGATGGAATCGAGCAGCTTCCCCAGCCCGCCCCACTGGCCGAGACTCCCACCGACCTTGATAACGACGTCGATCTTCATGATTCAGCTCTCAGCGGTCAGCAATCAGCTTTCAGCGCTTCAGCCGCGGCTGATCGCTGATGGTTGATGACCGTCAGGAACGCTCGGTCGAGGTGAGAATACCTGACAAGTATCAGAAATCCAGCGGGCGAGATATACCGGAGCCACTTCCTGTAATCGGCACGGATAGAGAATGGGACCGCCTTTTTTTCCAGGTCGGTGTCAAATTGTTTTAAAATATCGGGCGAAATACTCAGCATATGGCAGCGAACCAACCGCGACTAATCCGCGGACCGCATAGTAGGCGTTTCAAATTGGATATTCTGTGAAGTGCATATTAGTCCTTTGCTGGTTGTAATGAAACCCTATAGTTTACGTCAAGTTATTGTTTCATCTTGACCGTGTATAAGAATCTGTGCTGTACTTATCTGCCCATCTAATAACTGGTTCTCCCTTCGCTTCGCTCAGGGAGAACCAGGGGCACGAAACCGACCGCTTCGCGGCGGCTCCACCCCGCGTTCTCCCTCACGAGAGAAATCGCCTTCCTGTTACTTGTTTAGGCATTGACATACCCGAAATAAATACGTATACTATACGTATAAAGAATGGAGGATTTAAATGCAAAAGAAGTTGACTATAACAGTGGATGAGGAAGTTTATGCGGGCCTTCATAAGATCATAGGCCCACGCAAAATTAGCAAATTTGTTGAGAAACTGGTGCGCCCGCATGTGGTACGTTCAAATCTGGAATCGGCATACAACCAAATGGCAAAAGACAAGAAGCGGGAAGAAAAAGCACTGGAATGGGCGGAGGCAACTTTTAAGGACATAGCCCATGAAAAGAGGTGAGGTTTGGTGGATTAATTTTGATCCTTCAGTTGGTGGAGAAATTAGGAAAAAACGCCCGTCTGTCATCGTTAGTAATGATGCATCAAATAAGTTTCTCAATCGAGTTCAGGTTGTTCCTCTTACAAGCAAGACAGATCGTCTTTATCCCAGCGAGGCACTTGTTATATTTGATGGTAAAGAAAGTAAGGCTATGGCCGACCAACTGGCTACTGTAAGCAAGTTGCGACTATTTAGACGAGCCGGCGTACTTTCAGAAGAAGATATGCTAAGGATCGGCGAGACAATCAAAATACAATTGGATATTTACTGAATACGGGCTAACAATAAATCCAGCGAACGCGGTGAGACTGCGCCGCTGATTTAGGACGTTGAACGCTTATCCATGAGAGAGCGTCTCCCCCAAGAGGTAGGCAGCCGCCGCGCATGGGCTCAATGCTAGAGATCCGCTATCGGTCAATGCCGGAGGGTCACACGTCGTAAGGTCCAGCCGCCTTGCGCAGGCCTCCCCCAGGAAGGCGCCGATCCCCACCGGCACTACAGGGAGATGGAGGCCGTTCTCGATCCTGGAGAGGACATGAAATATCCCCTCCGTGATCTGTTGGAGCTGTTTTTCGGCGATGTAGGCGGCCATGGCGTGAAGCTCTCCGGCTGTGAGATTTTTGCTGTCATCGCAGGCCACCCTGGCCAGGCGCCCGAGCGCCCCCTCCTTCGTCTTCTCGCGGCCGTCAGGAGTCGCGCAGGTGTAGTCCTCTGGCTTCAGCCTCCCCAATGCCAGGTAGACGTCCGCCGAGATGGCGAAGTATTCAGCCGAGATCCGGCAGCTCGCCCCTCGCATGGGGATCTGGGATACGAGAGTAGCAACAGGCGTGCGGAGCGCACCCGTGTAGATCAGCTCCCCGCACGCCAACCGCTCGATGTCCCGCTTGCCCTGTGCGGCGAGCTTTCCGTCCAGGATCGGAATCAGATCGGTGGTGGTGCTGCCGATATCGACCATCAGGCAATCCGGTTGCCGACTCGCCAGGACTAACGCCTCGGCGATCCAATTCGTCGCCGCAAGGGTGAGGAGATCCGCCTCCCCCCCGTCTAAGCGAACGAGCCGGCCCTCGAGATCGAGGGCGTACAGCGGGATCCCGGGAGCCGCCTCTCTCACCGCGTCGATGATGCATGCCACCCCTTCGGCCCTGTCGTGGAATGCATCACAGAGCTCCCCAGTCATGGTCAGCACCATCGCATCGGCTGATCCCAGATCGCTATGGATCTCCTGCAGGAGTGGGCGGAGGCCGCCTTTGTCGTTCCACAGCTCGAAATAGCGGCGAACCGCACGCCCGCTCTCGGCGCGCCCGTCAGTGAACAGAAGGCGGGCGGCCTTCACGTTCGCGCCACCGATATCCCATCCGATTACCCGGATCACTGCCGGCTCCCCAGGGCTCTCACGTCACAGGAGCGCGTGGTAAACCTCGCTGACCCGACGATTTGGATCGCGGCAGGATCCGGAAGCTTGCCTGCCACCGCGTCAAGAATCAGGGCAGCCAGATTCTGTCGAAGGACCTTTCGGACCCCGACATACGAGGTCGTGAGGCGAGGGTTTACCTCGATGACCACCGCGTCGTGATCGGTCAGGACCAGATCGATCCCGATATACCCCTTGAGGCCCGGAATCGCCAGTACCACCTCCTCAGCCCGACGGAACGCCAGGGCGCGGAGAGGATGATCAAACGGGACGCAGCCTCCGTGATACCTGAGCCTACTCCGTCCTCTGATCTCCTGGAGGTTCAAGGTCAGGGGGAGAGACCTACTGCCGTCGGTGAGGAGCGAGACGCTTACATGAACGCCATCGATGTAGGCTTGCGCGAGAAGTGTTACGCCCCGTACCGTCTGCCTGGCCACCGCGATCGTCCGCTCCAATTCCGATTGTCGCCTCGCGATAAAAACGCTGTGACACCCCACCCCGTCGATTGGCTTCACCACCACAGGATAGCCAAGTCGGCGGCCTACCGACGCCGGGTCATCAGCAGGCCGAAGGCGGAGAGTCCTGGGAGTGGGGATGCCGTGCGCCTTCAACAGTCGGTACGTCAGCGTCTTGTCTCCAGCAACTTTGATGCCGGCAGTACTGGAACCCAACACTAACTTGCCACAGGCCTCGACCATCCCTGTGATCGCTTCGAGCAGACCGCCTGTCTCCGGGGCTACCAAGAACACGGCGTCCGTCTCCTCGACCATCTGCGCGAAGCATTGATAGTAGCTATGCCCGCTGTCAACAACCTGAAGTCCTGGGCGAACAGGGAGCTGTGGAAGATACCTCCGATCGGCCTGCACTGAAAGCTGATGCGCTTCCAGTGGAAGCAAATCGGCGAGAAGCGCCTCAAGCATCATTTGTCCTTCTGCCAGCAGCGCTCCTGCGACCGGGCTTCCGCCCATCCCTCCTGCTGTGATAGATTCGTGCACAACGATCTTCATCGTTCAGACGCCACAGGTGTTCCCCAGGAAATCCCCCCCACCCGTCCCCTCCCCCCTCGAAGGGGGAGGGAAAGAGAGGGGGTGAAGATGCCTTTTCGTGGGCCGTGGCCCGGCGTCGCCGTATGGGGTGTTGCCATGCAGGTCATACCCGTCATCGATATCATGCGAGGGATCGCGGTCCACGCCCGCCGCGGAGAGCGGATGGCGTACAGACCGATCCAGAGCGTTCTACTGCAAGGAGCCGATCCCGTCGCCCTCCTGCGGGCGTACCGTGACACCCTCGAGAGTGAAGCGGTATACATCGCCGATCTGGATGCCATCATGGGCAGCGGCGATAATCTGCCCATCATCGCTGAGATGGCTGCCGCCTTGCCACGGCTTGAACTCCTTGTTGATGCCGGTATTCGCAGCGTCGAGCAGGCGGGGTTACTGCTTGACTCCGGCGTCAAGAAGGTGATCATTGCGTCGGAATCGCTGGCGTGTCTTGACGTGACCTCGCGGCTCCTCGCCGCTCTAGGGACCGGAAGAGTGCTCTTCAGTATCGACCTCAAGAATCGAGCCGTCATCTGGCGAGAGCCTTCGACTGAAACGAGAGACCCCTGCGAGGCAGCAACTTCTCTCATGTCGCTTGGGTTTCGTGAGGCGATCTTTCTGGAGATGGATAAAATCGGCACGGGCGGCGGGGCAGACGCAGAACTACTCGGCAGGGTTACGACGGCCGCGCCTGGCATGAGATTCATCGTGGGTGGCGGAATTACTTCGGTTGCGGATCTCGTACGGCTGAAGCGCGCCGGCGCCTCCGGGGTGTTGCTGGCCACCGCGCTGCACGACGGAACCATCACACGCCGAGACCTGATCCGCGTACAGGTGGACGATTAGAAGGCCTCCTCGTAGGAGGCTTCCTGTCCGAACGATTCCTGTACGCCAACCTTAATCGCAGTTACACCGTCGCCCCCGAATCGGTTCTTGATCTCTTCCACCAACACCCCGCAGATATATCTGGCCAACAGCTCTGCGCTGGTGTTGTGGATCGGAAGCAGCAGCACATCTTCCGCTGGAAAGCTGTACTGCTTCTTGCCATAGATCACCCCGACCACCGAATCGCCTGGCTCGATCCTCAAATCCTCATTTTTGGTCGGCAGCATGACCTTGTGGTCCAGCCGCTCGCAAATTTCTTTCATGAGCGGCTTGACGGTGAGGAAATCGAGGACATAATCGCTCGGCTGAAGCGACCCTTCCAGCTCCACCCAGGCCCTGTAGTTGTGGCCGTGAAGAGACTCACACTTGCCATTGCCGAAGAGCACGAAGTGGGCCGAGCTGAATTTGAGATTCTCGTGGTCAACCCTGATGCGAAAGGCAGCCATTACACCTCCTCACATAATGCCCTCGTGTAGCTAGCTGGAAGCTAGCGCATTGGCGCGCCAGATGTCAAGCCAGATTTGCTATCCGTTTTGAAACAACCGCTAGACAGATAATAGGGGCAAGTGGTAAAATTTCGTCCGCGCGAGGTCGGAAACGTGGTGGCAATACGACTATCGCCGTAACATAAAACGGATGGTGGCACCTTCAACCTCAAAGTGGCGGCGAGATCATTATTGACCAGCCCAAACGCCAGAACTATTGTTTCGTCATCAATGCAAGCCAGGTAAAGAGAGGTGATTCAGATGACGAAGATCACCCCGCTCATGCTCGGTATCGGCGGGGACAGTGGGACCGGGAAATCCACGTTTGTTGGCGGCATCTACAAAATCTTCGGTCCTGAGAAGATTACCAACATCAATCTTGACGATTACCACACGTTCGACCGCGCTCAACGCAAGACCTATGGGCTCACCGCCCTTCATCCAGCGGCCAACAACATGGCCTTAATGGGTAAGCATGCCTGGCAGCTCAAGAACGGCGAAAAGATCATCAAGCCAGTGTATGATCATTCAACCGGCTGCTTCGCAGAACCTGAGGAGGTCGAACCAAAGCAGATTGTCATCATTGGCGGCCTGTTTCCCTTCTTTACCCAGGAGCTTAGGAATGTCTTTGACTTGAAGGTGTATCTGGACCCGGATGAGGAGCTGAAACGGGCTTGGAAGATCCAGAGAGATGCCGGGAGGCGCGGGTACAGCATTGAGCAGGTCATGAAGGAGATCGAGGTCAGGCAGGAGGATATTAGAAAGCATATCGAACCTCAGAAAGAATATTCCGATTTCATCATCCGGTTCTACCCTCCAGACGGCCCATGGAACCCTGAGGATAATGCGCACCTGAACGTCCGTCTCTTCCTGAGCCGAAACCTGCCGAAGTCCGGCCTGGATGAGCTCCTCAAGGAGGCGATGGGACGGAAGACTCGCAGGGCCGTCCGGTTGGTTGATGAAGATTATTATGGTCAACCGTTCCATACCCTGGAGATTGATGGATCCATCCACCCCCAGACGGCAGCAGGGCTGGAGCAAAGGATCTGGGCCCATCTCCTCTCCCCGATGAAATTGATCCAAGACCTTGCGCCCGATCAGCTCGGAAGCTTTGCTGAAGGTGACACGTCCGGTCATAGTGATCCCCTGGTCCTTGTGCAATTGTTAGCCGTTTACTACCTGCTTCAAGCGAGAGAAGCACGGCAGAAAGCTCCGCAAGAAGGTCTCGCAGAAATGGCAGGAGGATAATCGATGGCGGGGATTGCTATCAACGGATTCGGGCGAATCGGTCGGCTGGCGTTTCGGGCCGCCTGGGAGCAGAAACGAGCCCTCGACTTGGTGGCCATCAACGATCCGGCCGGCGCACACACCGATGCGCTATTACTGGAATTCGACTCCAACTACGGGCCCTTCTCCGCGAAGGTCGAGAGCGACGAAGGAAGCATGCGGATAGATGGGAAGCGGATTTTGGTTTTCCGGGAGCGCGATTGGACCAAGCTTCGCTGGTCGGATGTAGGGGTCGACATCGTTTTGGAGTGCAGCGGGCGGGGGACAAAGCGCCAGGAGGCTGAAAAGCATCTCGCGGCTGGGGCGAGGCGGGTGCTGATTTCAGCTCCTGCAAAGGACGAGGACCTTACCATTGTTCTCGGTGTCAACCAGGAACGGTACGATCCGGCCCTTCACCGGATTATCTCGAACGGGTCATGCACGACAAATGGCCTCGCACCGGTGGTGAAGGTTCTCCTTGATGCATTCGGGATCCAATGGGGGTTCATGAGTACGGTACACAGCTACACCAATTCGCAATCTATTCACGATCGCGCGACGGAAGACGTTCGAGAGTCAAGGGCCGCCGCCCTCAACATCATCCCGACCGACACCGGAGCTGCGCGGGCCCTTGTGAAGGTGATTCCCGAACTCGCCGGCCGCTTCAACGGGATGGCGTTTCGGGTCCCAACGCCCACGGTCTCCGTGATTGACCTTGTCGCGGAGGTTGATCGCGACGTGACGATCGATGCGATCAATGCTGCCTTCCGAGAAGCAGCTAAGGGGTCGCTTCGCGGGATCCTCGATGTCTGTGACCGGCCACTGGTCTCGATGGACTTCAAGGGAAACCCTCACTCTTCTATCGTGGACGCCCTCATGACGCTGGTCCTGAAGGACCGGATTGTGAAGGTTGTGGCCTGGTATGACAACGAGTGGGGGTATTCGTGTCGGATGGCCGACCTGGCTGCCTACGTTGCCTCTCAAGACCTCAAACGTGATCAGCACCGGCTCTGGGGCGTCGGGAAGGACGCAAAGCCATCATAGACAGTGAAAACGGGTGAGGTCGCTGCGGAAGCATAATACCGCTCAGGCAGTTTCGTGACATGGACTCCGACAGGGTCAGCGGCAATCTGCAAAACAGGGTGGAGGGGAGAAGGTATATGGGGGGATCAGTGAAAACCGATCAGGAATCGCTTGACCAGTTGTGTATTAATACCATCCGAACGCTGGCAATGGATGGGGTTCAAAAGGCGAACTCGGGGCATCCGGGCCTTCCCATGGGAGCCGCCTCCATGGCGTACGTCCTTTGGGAGCGCCACCTCCGACATAATCCGACTCATCCCTCGTGGCCGAATCGTGATCGGTTTATCCTTTCACCTGGCCATGGTTGTATGCTCCTGTATTGCCTCCTTCACCTGACCGGGTACGATCTCCTCCTCGATGAACTCAAGCAATTCCGCCAATGGGGTAGCCGAACCCCCGGACATTCTGAGCATGGCGTGACACCAGGGGTGGAGACGACGACGGGTCCCCTTGGCCAGGGTTTCGGCAATGGCGTCGGGATGGCGATCGCCGAGCGATTTTTGGCCCATCACTTTAACCGGCCAGGACATCTGATCGTTGACCATTTTACTTACACCATCGTGAGCGACGGGGACCTTATGGAGGGGGTCTCCTCCGAAGCGGCCTCTCTTGCCGGGCACCTTGGCTTGGGTAAACTCATCTACCTGTACGACGATAACCGGATTACCATCGATGGCAGCACTGACCTGGCCTTCACCGAGAACGTTGGACAGCGCTTTGAAGCCTATGGGTGGCATGTTCAGCGAGTGGATGGGGACGACGTTCACATGATCGATGCCGCGCTGAGCGCGGCCCAAGCCGAGCATGACCGCCCATCGCTCATCATTGCCAGAACTCACATCGCCCACGGCAGCCCCAATAAGCAGGACACGTCAGAGGCTCACGGATCACCTCTTGGAGAAGAGGAGATTCGGCTCACAAAGGAGGCTTTGGGCTGGCCGCTGGAACCTGCGTTCTATATCCCTGATGAGGCTCTGACTCACTTTCGAGAGGCCCTGCAGAAGGGTCATGCCCAGGAAGCAGAGTGGCAGGCCCGGTTCGATGCCTATGCTGCTGCGTTTCCAGAACTTGCTGAAGAGTGGATCAGGGGGATGAGCGGCCAACTCCCCGAGGGCTGGGTCGAAAAGATCCCGATCTTCACCCCGGCCGGGGGGAACCTGGCAACCCGTGAGGCATCTGGCAAGGTGCTCAATGCTATCGCCCAATCCCTGCCGACCCTCATCGGCGGCTCGGCCGATCTGGCCCCATCGAACAACACCCACCTGAAAGGATATGGCGACTTCCAGAGGTCAAGCCCCGGAGGTCGAAATTTTCACTTTGGCGTCCGAGAGCACGCGATGGGTTCGATCCTCAACGGTATGGCATTGCACGGTGGCGTGATCCCGTATGGTGGGACCTTCCTCGTCTTTTCCGACTACATGCGTCCCGCCATCCGGGTAGCTGCACTTTCGCACATACATGTGATCTATGTCTTCACCCATGACAGTATCGGATTGGGTGAAGATGGCCCCACCCACCAGCCGATTGAGCACCTGTCTTCCCTCCGGGCCATGCCGAATCTTACAGTAATCCGTCCGGCAGACGCGACAGAAACTGCCGTCGCCTGGCGCGTCGCTCTGGAACACCGTGACGGGCCCGTGGCGCTGGCCCTCACCAGACAAAAGCTCCCGGTTCTCGACCGGACCAAATTCCCGCCCGCCGAACTCCTCTTGAAGGGCGCGTATATCCTGGCTGATGCTGACCAGGGTCATCCTCGCGTCATTCTCATAGCCACCGGGTCGGAAGTGCAGGTGGCCCTGGAGGCGTGGAGACGACTGACCGATGAAGGCATCCCCGCGCGTGTCGTCAGCATGCCGAGCTGGGAGTTGTTTGATCGACAGCCGGAGGCGTATCGCAACGAGGTGCTTCCCCCAGCAGTGACCGCCCGCCTTGCCATCGAGACCGGATCGCCGCACGGTTGGCACCGCTACGTTGGCCTGCTCGGAGGGGTGATCGGCATGACACGTTTTGGAGCCTCCGCACCGATTCAAGTCCTCATACAGCAATTCGGCTTTACGCCTGAGCATGTGGTGTCCCGGGCTAAGGAGCTCATGGCATGAAACCTGCTCACTCATGCGAGGCTCCCCGCCACGGCGCCAACAGAAGGCCACATCATCGAACGCCACAGCCCTTAGCCGCCAGCGGCAATACTGACGTCTTGGCGAAGAGGAAGGGGAGGGAAACCCTACTATGACCGAGCTAATGGATCGAAACCTGGCTCTCGAGCTCAGTAGGGTCACCGAGGCTGCTGCCCTGGCGGCGGCTCGTCTGATGGGCAGACGCGATCGTGATGGCGCTGATCAAGCCGCCGTTGACGCGATGCGCTATGCCCTGGGCTCGTTGGATATTGACGGAACGGTGGTGATTGGGGAGGGACAGAAAGATCAGGGCTCTATGCTGCATGTGGGAGAGCGGGTCGGCACAGGCTCCACCCCGGTTCTTGATGTCGCAGTAGATCCGATTGATGGCGTCACGCTCCTCGCCAACGGCCGACCCGGCGCAATCTCTGTTGCCGCGCTTGCCGATCGGCATACGCTGTTTTCCACCCAGCTTGCCTACATGGACAAGATTGTTGTCGGGCCTCGGGCCGCAGGGGTGATCAACATTGACGCTCCTGTCAAAGAGAACCTGCAACGGATCGCTAAAGCTGAGGGCCGGGAGGTCGATGATCTCACGGTGGTCATGCTCGACCGGCCACGCCACGAGCGCCTCATCAAAGAGGTAAAAGAGGCCGGAGCCCGGATCAAACTGATCAGTGAGGGGGATGTTGCACCTGGGGTGATGGCGGCAATGGAGGAGGACACCGGCATTGATGTCCTCATGGGGATCGGGGGTTCGCCGGAGGCGGTGCTCATTGCTTGCGCGTTAAAGTGCTTGGGTGGTCAGATGCAATGTAGGTTCTGGCCGAGAGATGAACAAGAAAGGCAGATCCTCGACGCGGAGGGTCACGACTTGGATCGCATTTTGACTGTGGATGACCTCTGCAAGGGGAGAAATGTGTTTGTGGCTGTCACCGGCGTCACCGATGGCGAATTGCTTCGGGGGGTCCGCTATACGGGAGGATACGCGCGAACAACCTCCCTCATGATGCGCTCTGTCTCCGGAGGGGTGCGCTGGATGGAGGCAAGGCATGATCTGAAGCGCCTGAAGGAGATCGCCGGAACCCGCTACGAAGGCGTGAAGCACCGGCAGATACACCATTAATGAGGGAGGTATCCGCAGCCTTCGATCCTCTGTGACGCAACGGTACAGAAAAGAACGCGCCTCAGCGACCATCCCTGGGGCGCTTTCTTTTTATGGGGGCTTACCGCCCCAGAGGGGCGTACTCCAGATCATCGATCGTCGGCTCGATGTCAGCGCTAGAATTCGCTTGTCCAATGAGGGCTCGTACCCTACATTTTGAGTAAGAGGTGGGTACGTTATTGGTTCAACAAAGGAGGAGGGGTCCATGCCAAAAGGCAAAGAGTGCCCGGTCATTTCGGATGAGGAGGTGGCCAAGCGCCTGGAGCAAGAGCTGCCAGGGTGGTACCTGGAGGGGCGATGGATCAGGAGAAAGTTCAATACCGACGGCTGGCCAACCACGCTCATGCTGGTGGGCGCGATCGCCTACTTGGCTGAGGCCGCATGGCATCACCCTGACCTAGAGGTCACATGGGGAAAGGTCTGGGTAAAGCTGAGGACTCATGCCGCCGGGGGGATCACTGAAAAGGATTTTACCCTTGCCAAGCAGATCGAGCAGTCGGTGCTCTGGCGACCAAGTGAGAACTCTCCTCTTGACGGCACACCAAACAAATGGGTTCGCGGCGGCAGCAAAGAGTAGGACTCAGAAGTAATACGAGACCCCCAGCAGATACATGCTCGAATTGACGCCGACGTTGGGACTGCTGCGGCCTCCATTCGAGAGGTGATGTAATCCCACTTGTCCGGTAACTGCCAGGTTATCGGTCACAAAGTAATTCACTCCAGGACCAGCCAGGATGGCGAAGTTGAGCTGGCTGTTGAGGTCCCGTGGGATGTGGAGATCCCAATGCAGGAAACCAACGCCAGCCTCGAAGAACGGTACCCACCGAGTGTTCGTCACGAAATTGTAGCGGAGGAGGATGCTTGCGCCTTTGCCAAAGGCTTTATCTGGTTCGGTGATAAAGAAGAGGGTCGGCTCGAAGATGACTTCCAGGCTCCCACGAACCGGAAAGGGACCATGGACATCGGTGACCGTGTACCCAATCTGGAAAAATAGCGGAGCGAAGTTGACACCGGGCTCTCTTCCGGCAAAAATTTTGTGAGAGTCACCATAACCGGACTTGACCCCTAAATGCCACGTTCCCGATTGGAATCCTTCCTCGGGGCGGAGCGTCTGTTTTTCCCTCTTCTCAACCGGGGAGGGATCCTCCGTGCTGACAAAGGCAAGGGTACGGGCGGCAATGAGTTCGGTCTCTCGCCCTAGCGTGACTGCCTGTTGACCTGGATCTCCCGAATCGGCCGGCAACAGTGATACTGAGGTCTCAGCCCATGATATGGCAGGTGCCAGGATCGCGAACATAGCCAGCCAGATACAAACCGGCATGCACCTCAATCTATTGACCATAGATGTCTCCTCTGGAGTGCAAGTGTCTTGGGCATCACGCCTCATCCATCCCGATCATGTCCTTTAGAGTGGCGCTGCACACCGCTTCCAAGATCTCTAACCCGCCACCTCGACAGCCGGGGGCTGAGCCGGTCACAGCTTCCACGGTCGAAAAGCGCTGAGTAGTGTTACTCGATTCTTGGCACGACCGTCAGTTGGCGCCAGTCCTCATCCGGTGAGACTTCTGTGGGCTAGGCTCCGGTAAAAACTCCTGATTAATCGGGATCCCTTTGCGGCACATCGGGCAGTCCTTCGGGGCGTACGTCGGGAATTCTCGGTCGACCATCGTGAAAAAGGGGAACTTGAAGTTCACCTTTCGAATCCGTCGCCAGAGCGTCCCGATCCCAACCACCGTCCCGCCTAATGATTTGACCAGCTTAATAAGCTCCTTGACAGTCTCACCAGTAGTCACAATGTCTTCGACAATCAGCACCTTAGGGCTACCAACAAAGTACTGCCGAAACTCTCTCGGAAGAGCTACCTGGCTAACGCCAGACCCATCGCGTTGCTTGCCGGCATAGATGAAGCGAGGTCGCAAAGGATGGGCGCGTGCCACGCAATGGCCCAGCAACGAGGCGCCGTAGCCGGTGGTAAGGACCAGGTCGATCGGCTCCTCTGCGAAATGCTTTGCGATCACGTCTCCTAACCCTTCCGTGAAGGCCGGCTCAGTGGTGGCTAACGCCTTCTCCACATACTCCTGGGCGTGACGACCCGAGGACAATACGAAGTGATCGTTTGTGAGATACGCTCCGGTCCTGAGGATGATACCCCGGTTGATCCGCTCCAAGATCTCTGCGTCCATCATAATCCTCACGCATTATGGCTGTTCAATTACCGGCCATCCCCGTAGGGGTAAAGCTTACCCTACCCAAAGAGGGCGCGGCAAGCAGCGCCCCTACGCCGGAAGGCTTCTGGCGACTGAAGACTTACGAAGCCATAATCTTACTGAAATTCGCGATCCCGCAAAACAGATCTGCAACCTCCTTCAGGATGGCCAAACGGTTCTCCTGCAGATCTCGATCCTCCACCATCACCATAACCTCCTCGAAGAACATATCCACAATGGGGCGGATCGCGGCGATGAGTTGCAGAGCTCGAACGTAGTCGCCGGCCCGGACCAGATGTTCGGTCTCAGCCCGTAGCGTTGTCGCCTCGCTATGGAGCGCTCGCTCAGCGCTGCTCACGAACCGCCTTGGATCAACCGATTTGGAGAAACCCTTAGGAAGGATATTGATCACCCGTTTGAGAGTCGCTGCCAGCTCCGTAAAATCGGCCTCTCGCCTGAAGGTAGCCAGGGCCTCGGCGCGTTTTCCGGCATCGGAGACCCGCTCTGCATTGACGGAAAGGGCAGCCTCGACGAGATCGCTTGGCACGCCCCGCTCTATCAGGATCGCCTGGAGCCTGGCCGCCAGAAACCCCATGACCTCCTGCGCGACACGCTCCCTCGGTAGTGTCAAGCGATCACCAAAGAGCTCCAAACTCTTGCTTATCTGCTGCGAGAGCGGCAGATCGATTCCTGTGCTGAGAAGGATCTGCACGACCCCTTGTGCGAGTCTCCGGAGGGCGTACGGGTCTTCTGATCCGCTCGGTATGAGCCCGATGCCGAAGCAGCCACAGATGGTGTCGAGCCGATCGGCGATGCCTACGAGAGCGCCAACCAGTGATTCCGGGAGCCTGTCGCCTGCAAAGCGAGGGAGATAGTGCTCCTCAATCGCCTGGGCCACGACCGCCGGCTCCCCAGAGAGCTGGGCATACTCACGGCCTATAACCCCTTGCAGACTTGGGAACTCCTTGACCATCGTGGTCACGAGGTCAGCCTTGCACAACTGAGCCGACTGACAGGCATCGTGGACAAGGTGCGGGGCAACCTGCTCGGTCAGGTAGGCGACCAGCGTGGTAAGACGCTCGACCTTCTCTAACATCGTGCCAAGTCGCTCTTGAAAGGTAATCCCCTTCAGTTGAGGCACTCGCTCGCGAAGCTGGATTCTGCGATCCTCTTTGAAAAAAAATGCGGCATCCTTGAGCCGCGCCCTCAAGACCCGTTCGTTGCCTGTACGGATGATCTCCATGTCCTTCGCCTTCATGTTGGAGATCGTCACGAAATACGGGAGGAGCTTGCCGGAATCGTCAGCCACCGGAAAGTAGCGCTGATGCTTCCGCATGGGGGTCATGATCACCTCACGAGGTAAGAGGAGATACTCATGCTCGAAGCGGCCACAGACTACGGTAGGGTATTCCACCAGGGAGGTCACCATCTCTACCAGCTCATCGTCGAAGACCGGCTTCCCGCCAACCTTGGCCGCGGCCTCTTCGGCCAGCCTTGTCACCAGTTCCCGGCGACGGTGCTGGTTCACGATGACATACCGCTCCTCCAGTTTTTCGATATAATCCTGGAAGCTTCTGACGCGGATCTGGCCCCGGCTCAGAAATCGGTGACCGTACGTCTTATTTCCGCTTTTGACTCCGTCAATTTCAAAGGGGATCACCCGACCACTGTACAGGGCAACGAGCCACCGGATCGGACGGACAAACCGGAATGTGCCTTGCCCCCACCGCATCGACTTCGGAAAGGAGAGCGACGTGATCAGGCGGGGCAGGAGAACCGGCAGCATCTCCTCCAGATGCGCGCCTCGCTCTACGATGACCGCAACGACGTACTCTCCCCGGTCAAGCGTCTTGACACGGAGGTTCTCTACAGAGACGGCTTGCGCCTTCGCAAAGCCAAGCGCGGCCTTGGTCGGAAGGCCATCCTGGTCGAACGCGACCGCCCTGGATGGTCCCACCACCTCACGGACCAAGTCACCCTGGCTCTGATCCAGCCGCTCAACATACAAGGTAAGACGCCGAGGAGTGCCGAGCGTCCGCATGCCGGAAAAGGCGATGCGCTGCTCTTCGAAAAGGCGGCATGCCTGCGCCTCCAGATCCTTCAGGACCGACGTGATGTAGCTGGAGGGAATCTCCTCGGTCCCGATCTCAAACAACAGGTCTTGGGTCATCAGGGGTTGTCCTGCGCTATGTGGTTTATGACTGCCACGCCTTCATAAGTGGAAAGCCCGCCTCCTCACGCTGCTTCAGATAGGCTTCGGCGCACCGGCGCGCGAGGTTTCGCACGCGACCGATGAAGCTGGTCCGCTCAGTGACACCTATCGCCCCCCTGGCGTCCAAGAGGTTAAACGTATGAGAAGACTTGAGACAGTAGTCGTATGCCGGGAGCACCAGTCCCTTTTCGATCAGGCGGAGACCTTCCCGCTCATACTGGTCAAAAAGCTGAAGCTGAAGCGCCACATCGGCTTCCTCGAAGTTGTGAACCGACCACTCCACCTCGCCCTTGTGATGGATGTCACCGTAGGTCACGCCCTCGACCCACGTCAGGTCATAGACGCTGTCTACTCCTTGCAGGAACATGGCAATCCGCTCGATCCCATAGGTCAACTCCACAGAGACCGGTTTCAGGTCGATGCCCCCAGCCTGCTGGAAATAGGTGAACTGGGTGATCTCCAAGCCGTCCAGCCAGACCTCCCAGCCCAGCCCCCAGGCGCCAAGGGTCGGCGACTCCCAGTCGTCCTCTACAAAACGGATATCATGCTTGAGCGGGTCGATGCCCAGGCTCCGAAGGCTGTCCAGGTAGATCTCCTGAATGTCGTCTGGGGATGGCTTCATAATGACCTGATACTGGTAGTAGTGCTGGAGGCGATTCGGATTTTCCCCGTACCGTCCATCGGCGGGGCGCCGAGTCGACTCGACATAGGCGACCTTCCACGGCTCAGGGCCCAGGACACGCAGAAATGTAGCAGGGTTCATCGTCCCCGCGCCCACTTCAACGTCGTAAGGCTGCTGGATGACACAGCCTTGCTCTGCGAAAAATCGCTGCAATGCGAGGATCAATTCCTGGAACGTCATCACGTGTCCCGTTGGGCTTTTCATGATCATGTCCGTGCGTTGTAACTACAAGGTGTTTAGGCTGAAGGCCATAAATTATCTCGCAAGGTACGAATCAAGCCCTTCAAGACCTGTTCGGTTCCTACCCCTAAAAGCCTTCAGTCTTCAGCCTATCTACCTGTGTAGTGAGAAAGTGAGAGAGGGAAGCCGTAGCTTACAATATGGCGGATTCCTCAAAAAGCCTAAACGCCATGAAGACTAGCAACCTAGCCTTCAGTCTGTCAAGGGAAAACCTGGGAAATCACTGGAAACGGACTAGGCATGGCGCCACCCTGTAACGAGCTTGTGGGAATGGGCCTGACGTCCGTTGGAGGGTAAGCCGGGTAAGCCTGTGCTACCCCTTTTAGGCTTCCTTTTTCCGCTTGCCGTATCTGTAGAATATTATGCCGCCTATGACGACCGACATGCCGAGTAATACGCCGGCTGCATCCTTCCCCACGTTTGAGAAATACGAGGGGAGGCGCGACTGTGTTTCGAGACCTACCGTAAAGGGAATGCTGAATGTCGGATCAACGGCGTGTATTTCTGCCTCTGTTGGGTCACCGCTACCGTGACTATGCGTGACCGTGTCCAGGTCCCCAGGTTCGGAAGCGGAATGAGGCTTATGGGCAATCCCAGGCCCGACACTTTCCAACTTCATAATGGCCATATACTGACCGGCCGTGGCAATGTCGGCATCGAGTCTGACCGCCCCATCACGGTACACTGTCGGCGGCAGGGAGAGGATGTCATGGGAGTGTTGACTGCTGCCCTTGTCCTCGTGGCCTTCGGGGGCCTTAACGATCCGGACGGAGATGGGCAGGCCTCGCATCTCTTCATTGAACAGGTCAAAGGCTATCGAGAATTTTCCCGTCTTCGGGATCCCTTCGCAGTACGACTTAAATTCCTTTTTTACCTTTTCGGACCCTACTTCATACAACATGCCGATCTCTGATGCGCCGTATTGTTGCTGATAGGCCGTAAAGTGAACCGTGTAGTGGCCCTTCTTTAGGACGCATGCATCCGCTTCGTCCATGCCACTCATCGACTCACCGCCGTGGGCACGGGCCTGGGATGTCCAGGCAACAAGCAGAAGCGTCGCGAAGCATAACGAGATCAGGTATTTCATGTTTCAATTCCTCCTTCAGTTGTAACTAAGATTTCCATGTTGCGTGATCCAGCAGTAAGTATTATATACCAAGTTACCTTCCACTTTCCACTTTTAGGGAGTCCTGTTTACGGTCTAGACGCTCCCGGCACCTACCCTGGAACGCCTTCGGCAAGAAACCCGAGACAGAGATTCCCGGTCGATCACCGAGTTCCGGGTATGTCCTTGGTGTGTGTCGTTTCGCATTCCTGGAGCCGCTGCTCCAGCTCAGCGATTCGCTGTGACTGCTCCCGTAATCGTATTCGCAGCCGGAAGGTTCCGGGAAGGCTCAAGAAGATCGCCATGATCGCTCCGAGGGCGGTTGAAATCAGGATCACGACTACCAGCGAACTCTGGAACTGCCACCAGATGAAGGTGACGATCGCCTCGCCCGAGTTCTGAATGGAAAAGGTTGCGATGACCACTGCAAGAATCAGGAAGCCTATGAGGGAGAACTGATTCATTCAACGTCTCCTGCTCGATGCGTTGCCGGCAGCTCTTCGACCTTGATTCGGGCGAGCCGCCGGCCGTCCATGTCCACGATTGTCAGCTTCTTGTCTTGATAGATGATGATATCTCCGGCTTTGGGCATTCGCTGAAGTTGATTCAGCATAAAACCCGCCAGGGTCTCGTAGGTAGGCGACTCAGGGAATAGTAACCCATGCTCGTCCCGCAGGTCCTTGATATTCAGAGAAGCGTCGATGATGAGCGAGCCGTCCCTCAGCCGTTCGACGGGCTTCTCAGCAGCCTCGTACTCGTCGTGGATCTCTCCGACAATCTCTTCGAGGAGATCCTCCATGGTGACCAGCCCGTCCACGCCCCCATGCTCATCCACTACGATCGCCATCGAGAGCCGCCGCCGTTGCAGCTCCTTCAGGAGTTGACTGACCTGCATCGTCTCCGGGACGAAGTAGGCGGGGTGCGTGATGGCCTTGAGGGAGACTTCGCGGTTCTCCAGTTGTAGCCGCAGCAGGTCCTTGTAGTATAGGACGCCGCAGATGTCGTCAAGGCTCTTGTGGTAGACGGGGTAGCGAGAGTAGCCCGTGTCCACCACGAGCTTGAGTGCCTCTGCCAGCGGGGTCTCCAGCTCAATCGCCTCAATCTGGGGGCGAGGGATCATGACCTCCTTGACCGAGGTCTCCGTAAATTCGAAGACACTGTGGATCAGCTCCTGCTCTGTCTGGTCGAAGATCCCCTTCTCCTTCCCCTCCTGAACCATCAGCTTGATCTCCGCCTCGCTGACAAACCCTGTCATCCCCTGAGGGGCAGCGCCGAAGAGCGAGAGGATCAGGCGGCTTGAAGCGATCAGTGGACGACCGATCAACGAGAACCAACGGCCAAAGGCCTCGTGAGGTCCGGCGATCGCGAGGGCGACCCGTTCCGCATAACGGAGGGCAAGCGATTTGGGGACCAGCTCTCCGAAGACGATCGTGAGATAGGTAATGATAACGACCACTACCCCAAGGGCGACCAACTCACCCGCCGCCCCCAGTCCGCCGCCCGGAAGGCGATCAAGCAAGGGGCGGATCACCCTCACTGCCAGTGCCCCGCCAATCGCGGAGGCCAGCGTGCTGACGAGATTGATCCCGATCTGGATGGTGGCCAGAAATCGGTCGGGGTCATCCTTGAGTCGCTGAACCGTCGATGCCCGGTCATCTCCTGCTTCCACCAGCTCCCGTACCCGGCTTCTCCGGAGCGAGATGATAGCGACCTCGGAGCCCGCGAAGAAGCCGTTGATCAGAATCAGCATGAAGATGAACACCGTCTCCAGCACCAGTGTTCCACTGCCTAAGCCTTCCATTAGATTGCTCCTTGTTCAGCTATCAGCCGTCAACATAGGGGCATGGCTTGCCCTGCCCGATTAGGGCGCAGCAAGCGGCGCCCCTACGTCGCTGACCGCCGATAGCTGCCTTTAGGGCCAGAGGCCGGGATCCGCCGCCAGTTGCTCTTCGATTGGACGAAGGCGCTGCCTAAGCCTTCCGGTCGAAAACCCAAACCGTTCGCCTAGACGAAGAACGGCCGAGACCAGATTGCACTCCTCCCTGGACTCGGCCTGCAGTACCCGCTCGATCAGTGGCGGTACCTCGTGCGTGAGGAGTTCATACATCAGGGCAACAGGTTCTGGTCGGTCCAGGGCGTAGCCCATCCGGTCAGCGAGGTCAACAACCTTCTGCACCCCCCGGAGTCCATCCAGGTCAGGACACTCGCGCAACCGTCTCACCCGCATCCCGAATGCCACGGACAGGAGATCCTGCAGGTGCTTCTGCTGCAGAAGGCCGAGTCGCTTCGCCTCATCGGCCAGCATGAGCAGGCCGCGGTACAGATCGGCCCCGTCATCGGATAGCCACTGCTGTACGGACTCCTCCAGGTTACGGGTTACGGTAAACTCAGCCGGGGCTCTCAGTGCCTCAGGGGGAGAGAGTCCCCCGTCGAAGAACGCGCGGAGTAACCCCTGGGTTCGGGCCGCCAGTTCATCGTAGCGTTTGCGGAACACTTCCCACCCTCTGTAGAGCGCCATTAAGACCTCCTGTCGCTCTTCCGGGGAAAGCATCTTTAATGAAATCGGTGTCGCCTGGTTGTAACTCGGCAGCGATACGCCTTTCACCTGCCCCTCAAACGCCTCCAGCCATCGCTTCAGATCCTCCTCCCCCCCCCAAGGAAACAGACATCCGGCCATCCCATCGGTATCCAACCACTTCAGGACAAACCCGAACTCCTCGCGCTCCAGGGTGAAGGATGAACATACCTCGACGCCGCCGGCGATCATCGTTCCATTGATAAGGGGAAAGCGCTCAAGACTCAGCCGATGGAGGTCAAAGGTGTACACGCGATAGGGCTCAGACAGGTTCTCTACCAGCGATCGCATGGCGTACAGGGCTGCGGGGTGAGGGAGGTCGACCCGTGCTGTTCGAACTCGGACCTCCCAGACGCGCCGGCCGTCGCGCTCGGAAGGAATATTACTCTTCGCGATCTGAAGCCTGGCCAGGAATTTCGCCTCCACGTTCACAGCGACAAAGGCAGACGCGAGTTCGAGGGCCCGCGCTGCGTGTTTAAGATTCTGCGCGGCCTCGATGTCAGAAATGTCGCTAAAGAACCAACCGTCACTGGATTGCATCAGGAGGGCATGCCGCTGCATCTCCAGTAGTTGTAGTGCCGCCGCTCTGTCCTGTAGCGAGAGTGATCGGCGGGCGTGTGCCCCAAAGAACTCTTCGATCGAGGGGTTGCTTCGATCAAGGATCAAGGCAATGTAACCGTCCCTCGCGGCCCAGACATCGGTGAACAACCGATCTGCCTGTTCTGCAAAGAGGTGTTGCAGATCGTCGCGAAGGCCATCAACGGCTCCTCGGAAGGGGGCGCGCCAGCTCTGTCGCCAGCCTGGCTGGCCACCGGTGCTGCACCCACAGTCCTCCTTCCACCGTCCCAGGCCATGGGCGCAGCTCCAGGCGCTTCCATCCCGAATGACGACCTCATGTGTGGGGGGCGTGCTCGCGAGGTAGGCCCCAAAGTTGGTGACCGCAAGCTCTTGTGGTGCGGTCTCTTTCGCCAGCAGGACGGCCAGCGCGCGTTCTCCGAACCTGCTGTGATGGCCGTACGATTCGCCGTCGGTGCAGAGGATATGCAGGCGTGATGGCGAGCTACGGGCGACCTCGGCGAGTTGGCCGGCGAGGCGATCTGACCCCTGTAACAGGCCATCAAAGGCGATGGCGCGGGACAGGGCTGCATCGTAAAAGAACAGATCGATCGTACCCCCATGAGGCAGGCGACACGTGTATGGGCGCGTGGGATCGATCCAGTCCGAGCCCAGCTCATGCCACCGCTCTCCTCCCAGCGGACGAACCCGGGTCGCTTGCCAGGGTGCCAAGACGGTGTAACGGATCCCGTAATCACTGAGCAGCTCCAGCGTCGCCAGGTCCACGCCCGTTTCCGGAAGCCACATCCCCTCCGGCTCACGGCCGAAGCGGGACCGGAACTCGACAATTCCCCACTTGATCAACGTGGCGCGGTCCTTGGGGTCGGCGAGCGGCAGGATTGCATGGGCGTACGGGTGGGCCATGGCATTGCCATGGCCGCCACACCGAGCCACACTGTCACGGTCGCCCTCGATAATACGGCGAACGGTCTCGGGGGCCTTGAGTTCGAGCCAGCGGAAAAGTGTGGGGCCGATGTCAAAGCTGATGCCGGCATAGTTATTGACCAGCCTGACGATCCGGCCCTCGTGGTCCAGGAGCTTGGCCCATCCATTCGACGCGTAGCACTCCGCAGTAATCCGCTGATTCCAGTCGTGATAGGGGGCGGCGGAAGGTTGCTGCTCAACCTCATCGGTCCAGGGGTTCTCACGCGGCGGCTGGTAGAAGTGGCCGTGGACGATCAGCGACACCGTAGAGGGCGTACTCATTTCGGCTCGGCGGAGGCGCCAGCCCGCCGGGTGGACTGGATCAGGCTTCGCAGGATCCGGCTGCGATTCGCTCCCCGCAGGAGGGACGACAGATCCTCGTACAGCGCAGGATCGTCGATGAGCGCTCCAAGCGTTCCCTCCCCTCGAGCCAGGCGGGACGACACCAGTTTGAGATTCTTGGAGGTCTGCTCGAGATCGGCCATGATTGACTCGGCTCGTGGGTCTGCAAACAGGATGTGCGCCAACCCTTTTTGATTCTGGAATTGCTTCATCAAGTTGGACAACTGCTGAAGGGCGGCAGTCGTTTCAGACAACTCTTTCAGGATGTTGCCTGAGCGTTTCTCATAGACCAGCGCATGCAGCAGCCCGGTCCCCTGTTCGATCTCTCCCATAATCCGGTTGAAGGAGGCGATGCTCTCGGCCAGATCCTGCCGCGCCCCCGCCCCCGCTCCGCCGCCCACGAGCTGGCCCAAGGCGTCTGAGATCTTCACCACGTTGCCGACGATCTGATCGCCTTTTTGGAGCAGCTTGGCATAGTCGGGTGGATCGATGGTCGCGATCGTCGCCCCTGGGGGCAGGACCGGCTTATCAGGGCTGCCCACCGTTAACTCGAGCACCTTGTCTCCGACCAGCCCGATGGTCCCGATACTTGCGATCGAATCCTCACGTATCCGGTCCTGGAGCTTGGCGTCGATGCTCATGGTCACCCGGATCTTCTTGCTGGCAAGGTTCTTGCTGAAGGTAATGTCATTGACCGAGCCGACGGAGGTGCCGGCGAGACGGACCGGCGCCCCGACGTTCAGCCCCTCGATGGTGCCGAAGAAGGCGTGCAGACTGTAGCGGCGCTCGAAGATTCGGCTCTGGCTTCCGATGGTCAGGACAAAGACGATGAAAAGACCCATGAGCCCCAGGACAAAGATTCCCACGCGCACCCGCATCCACTGTTCACGTTCCGACATCTAGTTGCCTCTTGGTTAGCGTTCGGCGCTCAGCAAGACCCATGTAGGGGCGCTGCTTGCTGCGCCCTTTGGGCAGGGCAAGCCCTGCCCCTACGCTGAACACTGACCGCTGCGACTTCATGCCATCGTCCCGTTAAGGAACTGTCGGACCAGCGGCAGATCAGCACGTTCGATCTCTTGTGGTGTTCCGACGACGGCAATCTTGCCCTTGTCCAGCAGGCCGATCCGATCGGAGATCTTAAACGCGCTCCGCATATCGTGAGTGACCACCACCGATGTCACCTCGAGCTTCCTGTCCATATCTACGATCAGCTCGTTGATCTTCTCAGTGTTGGCTGGGTCCAGGCCGGTCGTCGGCTCGTCATACAGAATGATCCTTGGCGTGAGCGCGATCGCTCTGGCCAGAGCGACCCGCTTCCTCATCCCGCCCGACAGGTCGGCCGGCTCCTTATCCTCGGCGCCCTCGAGTCCTACAAGACGGAGCGTTTCCATGATCCGCTCTCGGATCTGACGCTCCGACATGGCCGTATGTTCCCGGAGAGGGTAGGCGATGTTCTCCGCAACCGAAAGGGAATCGAAGAGCGCCGAGCCCTGAAAGACCATCCCGATCTTCTTCCGGACCCGAATGAGCTGATCTTCCGTCAGCGGTACGATGTTCTCCCCCTCGATGAGAATCTGGCCCGCCTCCGGCTTGAGCAGGCCGACGATCAGTTTCAAGGTGACGCTCTTGCCGATCCCACTGCCGCCGATGATGGTCACCGTCTCACCCGACTGGATCGCGAAATCCATCCCGACCAAGATCGGTGTGTGGTTGAACGACTTGTAGACCTGGCGGAACTCGATGGCCGGGGCGTTCACTTCACCAGCCCTCCAGCCACCAGAAGAACTTCGTAAGAAAGAAATCCGAGATAATGATAGCGATGGCCGAGGTGACAACGGTCGTGGTCGTGGCCTTGCCGATGCCTTCTGTGCCGCCCCTCGTCTCCAGCCCCCTGTAGCAGCCGACGATGGCGATAATGAAGCCGAAGACTACTGTCTTGCCGAGACCGCTCACAATGTCGGCTACCGTCAGGTTGCGTGTCACAGTATTGTAGTAGAGTTGGTAATCGACCTGAAACTCGTACCTGGAGATTACCATGCCCCCCAGTATGCCCAGGATGTCCGCCATGACCGTCAGCAGCGGCAGGACCAGCATCGCGCTCAATACTCTGGGCACCACCAGCTTTTTGATCGGATTCGCCCCCATGGCCCGCATTGCGTCGATCTGTTCCGTGACCTTCATCGATCCCAGCTCGGCGGTGATCCCGGAACCGACCCGCCCTCCCACCAAAAGGGCCGTGAGAACCGGCCCTAGCTCGCGGACTATTGAGAGCGAGACGATAATCCCCACATATGCCTTTGCCCCGAATCGGCTCAGGCCATAAGCGGTTTGTAGGGCTAAGACGAGGCCGGTGAAGACCGCGGCCACACTGGCGATAGAGATCGATTTCACCCCGATATGATCGACCTGCTGGAGGAGTCCACGGGGGCTGTAGGGAGGCGTGAAGGCGCAGCAAACGGTGTCATAGGTAAGCTTTGAGAGCCCACCCAGCAATTCGAGCAATCGAATCGACTGGTCTCCAACTGCTACAACCACATTCCGCATTGTGTGTCCTTATTGCAGTTCTTTACTTCAGCCTGGACCCCGGTACTTGGAATCTGGAACCTTTTTCAGTCAAAACCCAGCCCATGGCAAATCGCTCAAATTCCGGCAGCCGATCCTGAAAGAGCTCAGGGGGAGCCACGTAGACCAGATCATAGGCGCAATCACCATCCTTGGCGACGTAACTGCTGATCATCACCTCGGTGTTATTCAGACGCCCCTCCAGCATCGTGTGGATCGCCTCTGTGCCGTTCAGCACAATGGGCCCCTGCGCCATTATCCGCTTTGTGCCGATCCCAAAGAACAAGCGTCTGGACAGGATTCGGAGAGGGATGGGCTGCTCGCCTTCGCAACTGACAAACAATGCGGCGACCTGGCCGCCCGGCTCCGCCCGGAACGCGAGGTCAGTCCCTTCCAACTCGAACTGCCGCCAACCATCGCGCAGTATCGGAATCTTGAAGCCTCGGGTCCTATCCACAAAGAAGCCATCTACGACATAATTGGAAGCACAGGCCGTAAGCATAAGCATGAGCATGAGCAGGACGAGGGTTGCAATGCCCTCAAGGCGCCAAGCATTCAGGGAGATACGCCCCCTTTCGACGTATACACTCTCAGGTGAGGCATAACCGCGGATAGCCATATAGATGGCTTGATCATACTGGAAAGACGAGTGAAGCGTCAAGCTGAGCCCTGTGCCCAAAAACGAGAGACAGGCATTGCTGAGACGCAAACGTGTGCCGACCAGGGCGGTTGTGCGACCCTATGGCCAGCATCGTCGGCGAGGGGCGAGGAGCTTTGCAGGGGTTTCCCTGCTCTCGCGGTCCATCGAGGACCTGAAACGCGCTGGGTGTGTGCGGTCCCAGTGGGGAAGGGTGCCTTTGTGGCCCCGGATCCGCCGGCCAAGGTCGCCTGCAGGCCGTGCGCCGACTGCCGGAGAAAGAGGCGGTAGAGCGGGACGATGCAGGCTCCGCTTGCAAGTATGGTGCTGTCCTGATAAGGTGGCCTGAGAGCGAGGGGGTTTGAAACAGATACGAGGAACGTCGTGGTAGGTCGGTGCTGGAAAACGCAACAGATCCCGGACGGACGTCCGGAGAGGAGCAGAAGTAATGGCAACAGGCACGATCAAGAGGCTGGTCAGGGAGAGAGGCTTTGGGTTCATTCAGGGAGACGATGGCGTCGAGATCTTCTTTCACAGGTCCGCCCTCCAGGGGGAGGCGTTCGATACGCTCGCGGAGGGGCAAACCGTCACGTTCGATGTCGAGAAGGGGGACAAAGGACCGCGGGCCGCGAACATCAAAGTGTAGCCCCCAGCACCTAAGCGGACGATTGAAGGTGGCCGAAGAGGCGCACCTTATCATGCGCCAGGAGGACGGGCTGGGCACCCTGCAGTAACGCCGCCCCAGGCGGGGGGCGGTCGAAAGCCTCTCTAGCGACCCTAGTGCCGTTCCAACTATCTGGCATCACGATACGATGATGTATCGGCAACGCAATCGACCTCTGCGTAGCGTCATTGTTCGGTAACTACTCAGGTAGATAGACTGAAGGCTGTTAGGGGTAATCAGAGGGAACTGTGCTATCAACTACACCTGTCAAAGCGTTTGGCCTCCTGGCCAATGAGGAGTCCTCTCTGATAGAACCAAAGGTCGTAGAAACCGAGAAGGTCTTGAATGGCTTGATTCGCGCCTTACGAGATAATTTATAGCCTTCAGCCTTCAGCCTAAACATCTGAGTAGTTGCATTGTTTGTCTGAAAAAGTTGGAACGGCACTAGAATGCCACTGTGCAGCGGGGTACGGGGCGGAGCGATCCGGACGCTGGTCTCTCCGTGGCGCGGTACCGCTCGTGATCCTGCCCGAGGTCATCCCGGCCCAGTGGCGACAGAACCTCCTCCACAACCAGCAGGCGCTGCTTATCCGGGCTGCGCTCCTCTTCACGCCCAGCGTGATCGTCACGGTCGTACCGCATGACCTGGCGAGATAGGGAGAGCTCACCAGATGGTCCGCATGCTCCTGAGTCAGGTCCTGGTTATTGGCGCGCTCTTCGTCTACGCGAGCTTCCTTGAATAGACCCTGCACCGCTTCGCGATGCACCGGGTTTTGTTGATCTCGTAGCCTTATCCGAGCCCCTACGCTGATCCACCACCGGGGCTTTCGTAGCGATTCCAGTTCTCGCCTGCGTCCCCACCAGAACAGTGAAAGCTTGGCGTTCGCCTGGTGGAACGCCCCGCCGCTGATTGGGTTGCACGTCCCGCTTCGGACGCGCCGTCACTTCGAATGGGAACGCAAGAAAGGGCATCTCTGTCCCGCCGACGATCCTTCCGGACACCGCGCCTGAGCATGAAGGGAACCTCACACGTGACGATAGGCAGCAAGACCATCCGCCGGACCTTGCTCCGTTTGATGGCGCACCTTCGCGGAAATGGCTTGGCACACAAGTACGCCGGCGACGAGCCACCGCTGCGATCGGAACTGTTCAGCAGCGACCAGATGGAGCAGCATGGCAAGACCCTGGCGGGATCGCACACGTTGGGGCTGGGACGCGCTCCGGACCAACTTCTGCCGCGGCTGGCTGAGAATGAAGGCGTCCTGGTTGGAGCCTGCAATCTGCTGACGGCGGCGGTCAAGGAGAACCGCCGGATTGCGCCGGCCGGGGAATGGCTACTCGACAACTTCTATCTGATCGAAGAACAGATTCGCACGGCCAGACGATACTTGCCAAAGGGGTACAGCCGGGACCTGCCTCGCTTGCTGAACGGCCCATCGGCTGGACTTCCGCGGGTCTATGACATCGCGCTGGAGACGATCTCGCACGGCGATGGACGGGTGGACCCGGAAAGTCTCAGCAGTTTCGTCGCAGCCTACCAGACGGTCACCGCCCTGACGTTAGGCGAATTGTGGGCCATCCCGATCATGCTGCGCCTGGCACTGATCGAGAATCTCCGGCGCGTTGGAGCGCGACTCGCCGCCGACAGGACCGACCGCAACCTCGCCGACTATTGGGCGGACCAGATGACGGA
>Ga0209726_10002247_pt1 | contig 29092 bp, 24 predicted proteins | sample Subgrocontami54m_FD_187453 | JGI IMG/M metagenome (GOLD analysis project Ga0209726, IMG submission 187453) | Subsurface groundwater microbial communities from S. Glens Falls, New York, USA - GMW46 contaminated, 5.4 m (SPAdes) (version 3) | ecosystem: Environmental > Aquatic > Deep subsurface >... | reverse complement strand
GCGGCTCGCACGGGCACGGTCGAAAGCGCCAGCAGGCTGCCGAGGACCAGGGCCGGAGTAACAAGGCGCGAACTCGGAACGCCGAACCCGAGAAGGCGCCGACAGAGAGGCTGAAGAGTGCTACAGACTTGCCACATAGAAGCTTCCTCCGAAAGTAACAGTTGGGGCCTGTATAAGCGGGGACAGAGCGAGTAATCTGAGCATATGCGAGCCAGCTTCCACAAGCAAATCGCTATGGTTAAGCGCCTTGCGCAAATCCGAAAGCTAGTCAGGACGCAAGTTTTGCTCTCTCTGATGCAAGGATTGCAAAAGGGTCCCGAGCGACCGGCGGTAGCCAACGTGTTCCCCCATCTTCAATGAACGAGTCGCAGATCGTTGGCCCACGGCCCACTCTCCGCACCGGCAGCGTAACCAGTTGCTGGTTACCAAAGGCTCTGATAAGAGGCTCAAGATCCTACGGGTCGGGACAGGCTGCGCCGATGGACTTTATGGGGCGAGGAACCCCACATCATCATGATCAATCCGGTAAGCAGCGCCCATGCTCATGAGCAAGCGAGCCAGCTCTCACAGCCTGCCACTCGGCAACCGCAACCCAAGCCGCCATCCTCCGAGGTCCACGACAAGGTGACCCTGAAGAGCGCGCAGAAGAGCACCGGCGACGCGGACCACGACGGCGACAGCCGCTGACACTAGCGCGGTTGCCGGGCACGGAAGTCAGTAGCAGCATAGGGTTTCCACTCTCCCGGTTTTCTCAGTGGGCCTCCTGAACTACGAGACGGGTGCACAGCATCCGTCTCTTTTTCTGGTCAGGCTCGCCCCGCTGCCTGGCTCATTGGACCTTCCCGGTTTTTCGTAACTTCTCCGGAGCCCGATCCTCTAAGCCATCTGCGCATCCTGCCGATAAAACAAGTTTGCGCGACCGCTTCTTCTGTCCCGTTGATGCACGCTTCCCGCTCTCCAGCACTTGCGCTGACGCAGCGGGCGACCGATGCCAGTCAAAACTAAACTGATTCGCGCGCTGACGTCGCCATCTCTGAGCTTCGCCCGCCGCCTCTTCCACCAGCGCCCGGTACACCCGCTCACCGACCCCTTGCATTCCGACGTACCCGATCTCCGCCACGCCGAGATCGCGGCCATCTATCACGGGCTGCGCGTGGCGGGCGATTTTTACGAATTCTTGCGGGCGAGTCCGTCGCGCGTGCTCTTCGGATTGTTCGACATCGCCGGCCGCCGCCAGGATACCCGCGAGATCCTCATCGCCGCCCAGAAGACGTTCCGAACTCTCGCGCCTGAGCTTTTTGCAGAGCAAGACATCAACGAGCCGGTAGCCATGATCGAACTCTCCCAGCAGCTCAACCGGACGATCTTGCGTTGTGCGGGAGTGCGCAGTTGTCCGGCATTCCTCGGCTGCTACAACGAGGGTCTAGGCACGGTGTGCTACGCCAGCGCCGGACACACCCCCGCCCTGCTACGCGATCAGACGGGCATCACGGCGCTGGAAGCTACCGGTCTGCCGCTTGGCCTGTTCTCCCATACCACCCGGAGCGCGTCGACTTGTGCCTTGATGCCGGAAGCAGTTCTTCTGGTCGTCTCCCGCGGAATTGTGGAAGCGGAGTGCGCGGGTGAAGAATTTGGATTGGCAGGCACGAAACGCAGCCTGCAAGAGGCTCCCACTTCCAGCGCGCCGGAACTTTGCTTGACCATTCTCCGCGCGGTACAGCAATTTGTGCGGACTGCCTCTGCGCATAATAATGATGTGACTGCGCTGGCGCTGGTGCGGTCGGCAAGGGAAGACGCCGCGTCGGAAGGCTTGGCATTGTAGAGACGCGGCTTGCCGCGTCTCTCGTTGTGACTCGCATGCACAGGCCTCGGTGACTTTTGTGCTTTTCGTCCGTCATCTGGTAGTGTTTTCTGCGACTTTCCCATACCAAGGAGACCCACGTTGAATCGGCTCAAATTGTTTTCGCTGGTCGCATTCTTGCTTTTCGTCCTCCCGGCGTCAGCTCAGCAGGATGACGCCACCACGCGCCAGTTGGCGCACGACATCTTCAAGCAATTGATTGAAATCAACACCACCGACTCGGTCGGCAGTGTGACGGCGGCCGCCGAAGCCATGGCGCAACGATTCCGCGACGCTGGATTCCCGGAAAGCGACATCCACGTGCTCGGTCCGAACGATCGCAAGAAGAATGTGGTCTTGCGTCTGCACGGGTCGGGCAAGCACAAGCCGGTGCTGCTGATCGGGCACCTTGATGTCGTCGAGGCGCGGCGTGAGGACTGGACCACCGATCCGTTCCAGTTTGTCGAGCAGGACGGGTACTTCTACGGGCGCGGCACGACCGACATGAAGGACGGCGACGCCATCATGTCCGCCACGCTGATCCGCATGAAGAAGGAAGGCTATGTTCCGAGCCGCGACATCATCCTGGCGATGACCGCGGACGAAGAGGGCGGAACTTCGAACGGCGTGGATTGGCTGATCAAGAATCATCGCGAGCTGATTGATGCCGAGTTCGTGCTCAATCACGATGGCGGCGGCGTGCTGATGGATCACGGCAAGCCGGTTTTCATGGACGTGAACGCGACGGAAAAACTGTATGGGGATTTCGTGCTGACGGCGACGAATCCCGGCGGACATAGTTCCCTGCCGAGACCGGAGAATGCGATCTACGAGTTGTCGGCAGCGCTCACGAAGATTGCGCAGTATCAGTTTCCGTTCGAGTTGAACAACATCACGCGCGCGTACTACGAGCGCATGGTCGCAACGGGACAGCGCGCTACAGACATACAGGCGATGCTGAAGAATCCTTCGGATTTGGCAGCGGTGGCGCGGCTGTCGAAGGATCCGATCGACAACTCGACCATGCACACGACCTGCGTGGCCACGCGGCTGAACGGAGGTCACGCCAACAACGCCCTGCCGCAAACCGCGCAGGCCAACGTGAATTGCCGCATCCTGCCAGGGCATTCGCTGGAAGAGACCCGGCAGACGCTGGAAAAAGTGATCGCCGATCCGAAGATCAAAGTGCAATTCCGAGAAAACAACAACCAACTGATGGATCATGGCTCGGACCGGCACAGCTATGTGCCACCGGCGCCGCGGAAAGAGGTTTTCGAACCGCTCGAAAAGATTGTCGCCGCCATGTGGCCGGGAATCCCGGTACTACCCAGCATGAGCACCGGCGCTTCCGACGGCGTTTATACCAACGCCGCCGGTATGCCCACCTACTCCGTGTCGGGCGTGGCCTACGACCGGGATGACATCCGGGCGCATGGGAAGGACGAACGGGAGTCGGTGGAGGGGTTTTATCGTGGGGTGGATTTTTACTATCGGTTTTTGAAGGGAGTGACGGAGTAAAGCAGCAGTTGGCATTTGGCATTTGGCTCTCGGCATTTCAAGCCGGCACGGGTCCTACTCATGGCCGCAAGATGCGTCGTGGCAGCTAAAAGCCAAGTGCCAAATGCTAAATGCCAAATGCTGCTCTTGACATTTCGCCTACCTTTCGCCCATACTCCCCGCATGGCGATTACCCGGCGTCAACGAGAACTCTACGACTTCCTGTCGCGTTTCATGGCGGAGAAGGGCTACTCCCCTTCGTATGAAGAGATCAAAGTCGGCATGGGCCTGAGTTCGCTGGCCACGGTACACAAGCACGTCACGAACCTCGAGAAGAAAGGGCTGCTCACTCGCGACTACAACCGCAGCCGCTCGATCGACTTGCTGCCACCCAAGGGAAAGCTCAAACAATCGATGGCGGTGAACACGGCGGTGGTGCTCCCGCTGGTAGGCAGGATCGCGGCGGGACGTCCGATTGAAGCCGTGCAGAACAATGAGACGATTTCGCTGGCCGATTTCGTGCGCTCGAAAGAAGTCTTCGTGCTCGAAGTGCGCGGAGACTCAATGCAGGACGAAGCCATTCTCGACGGCGACTATGTGCTCGTCGAGAAAACAAAGACCGCGCACAACGGAGACATTGTGGTGGCGCTGATCGATGGCACCGATGCCACGCTGAAGCGGTTCTTTCGCGAGGGAGAGAATGTCCGCTTGCAGCCGTCGAATGCGGCGATGAAGCCGATTATCGTTTCGGCCGCGGCGCTGGAGGTTCAGGGCAGAGTGATTGGGGTGCTCAGGAAGTACTAGTTCTCGGTTCTCAGCGCAGACGGGCTGCAGGCAGAATGTCTATCCGACGTGCTTGTCGAGGGCCTTCTGGATGTCGTCTTTCGAGCGGTACCCGACGAGTTGTTCTACCACCTGTCCATTTTTGAAGACGAGAAGGGTCGGGATGCCGGTGACCTTGTAGCGCATCGGAGTGGCGCCGTTCCGGTCCACATCCATCTTCCCAACTTTGACCTTGCCTTTGTACTCGGTGGCGAGTTCTTCGACGATGGGCGCGATCGCGCGGCAGGGACCGCACCAGGTCGCCCAAAAATCCACCAGGACCGGCTTGTCCGACTTCAATACATCCGCATCAAAATTCGCGTCGGTCACTTCCACGATCGCGTTACTTGCCATTGTTCCTCCAGAGTTCTCGGTTCCCAGTTCTCAGAGGGAAACCGGCAAACCCTCACGATCCATGCTCCCGCCGCAAACCGGGATGTCTATGGTAGCACTGAAGATTAGATGCTCCGCAAGAACGGAAGTCGCAAGCCGGGCTTTGTCATTACGCTGCCGGAAGATGCGCGCCGGCGCGTCGTAGAATGGCTGGGCCTGTGAGCAGCGATTTGGACCATCTTCGAGTGGTGCTGGTGGATGCGCGGAACCCGCTCAATATTGGCGCGGCGGCGCGTGCCATGAGCAATTTCGGAGTGCGCCGTTTGCGGGTCGTCAATCCCTATGACGTGGCATTTCGCGAGGCGCGCTCGGCCATGGGAGCGGCGAAGTTGCTCTCCCACGCCGAAGAATATAAGACCGTGGCGGAGGCGGTGGCGGACTGCTCGCTGGTGGTGGGGACGACGGCGGTGGGACATCGGGAATTGCAGCATCCGCTGCGTGGGCTGGAAGACGGAGCGCGGCTGATTCGAAGGCGGCTGACAGCGGGCAAGGTGGCGCTGCTATTTGGTTCCGAAAAGTTTGGCCTTTCCAATCGCGACCTCAGCCACTGCCACTGGCTGATGCGAATTCCCACCCGGACAGAGCATTCCTCGATGAACCTGGGACAGGCGGTGGCGGTTTGCTTGTACGAACTGGTGCGCCGGGGGAAAGCTCCGCGGGCAAAAGAAAAAGAGACGCCGGCCGGGGCGGGCGAGATCGAACGGATCACCGGCATGTTGTTAGAGGCTTTGCAGACGAGTGGATACGTGAAGCCGCGCGCGGCAGAAGCGACGGAGGAAAAAGTGCGGCGCATGGTCCGGCGCATGCAATTGGAGAAGCGCGACGCCGAACTTTGGCTGGGCATGCTGCGTCAGATTGCGTGGAAGCTGGGGAGCGACGAAGATCGTGGGCGAAATTGAGCGCGGCGCTAACCGGCCGCGCCCATGTGCCTGCGGCTGAGGAACTGCGTCAGTAGCGTCATCAGCACGGGGAACCCGGGCGCATTCGTCCGGTCCATCTTGGTCTTGGCGGTAGGGACCCAGTTCAATAGGTGGCGTTCCAGGAACTCAGTCTCAGCCTGTGCGAGCGCGACGGCAGTGGCTTCTTCCGATGCGTTTTGACAGGTGTAGCGGAGAGCGGCGAGAAACTCCAGCTGGGTGACGAGGTAATCCGGCACAGCGCAGCTGGGGTCGGACTTGAGACCGAGAACGTCATAGAAGTAGGTGCTCTCCAGCGCCATCTCCTGCGCGGGATGAGATTTGTCGTGGGCTGACTCGAACAAGGGCACGGGAGGCTCGGGGGCGCCGACGTCGAACAGAGCGATATACGCGGACTCGTAGAGTTCATAACTGGCAAACCATTCGAAACCTGGGAACTCTGCCTCACACTCCAAACGCTTCCATAGCTCATGAAGCGCCAACGACACGGCAGGCTGCGACAGGAAGTTGAAACACTCGCGCGTAGGTCGCGCAAAGAGCAGGGCAAAAAAACGGTAGAGGTCGGTCTGTTGCCAGTCCAACGGGGTGACGACATCTTCGTCCGCAGCGATCGTGGGCATTACGACTCCTATTCTTGGAGCTTCATCTCTACCCCAGCACTTGCCATACCGAGAAATACTTCCGGCCGTCGCGGTCTTTCTGGCTCCCGTTCCAGACGGCGAAGGCCACGGTGGTACCGGCGGGCAGATCGGGCAATTCCAGAGTGACGTTCCAGTGGCCATCCTGGTAACTGGCATGGGCTGCAAAACTCTGGCCGGTACGACGCGTGGTGCTGCGTCCCTGGGCTTGCATCACCATCGGGCCGCGCGTGGCATTCCAGTAGTAGATTTCGACTGGGTGTTCGGCATCTCCCATCTGCAAGGACGGTGCGATCGCACCTCCACCTGACTTTTCGGAAAACATGACGGCGGCGGCATCGAAGAAGCGGTCGTCGGCTTCCGTCGGGACTTTGCGGAAGCGAGTTTCGGGCGGCGTGTCAGGGACTTCCGCCAGTGTGACCGCGTCCTGCGTCATATCGCGCCAGCTCAGCTGCACAAGCAACTTCCCGCCAGCGCGCGCGAGACGGACATCCACGATCGGAATCTCGACTGCGGCGGGCTCGTCCGTGTCATAGAGCGGAGGCGTGCGGTTGAGGGCGATATGCTTCACGGCAATCTGGTTCCACGCAGCGGGTCCACCATTGAGCAGGCTGTCGGCACTCGCTGCGGATGCGGCGACGGACAAGGACTGCCCGGCAGACGGCTTGCCGCCGGCTTGCGCCCAGCTTGTAACGGCGAGCGACAGAGAAACTATGATGACTTTGGCCAGTAAACGAATTCGCATAATTTCTCCTACAACTGGATCTGCACCAGTTGTGGCCGGATGCGGTAACGGGTTTCGGCATCGCGGCCGATGAGCAATTGCAGGACCTCGCTGCGTCCACCCTCCTGCGTTTTCTTGAGTTCAGCTTCCAGGCGCGTGATCACGTCCTTCACGTCGGATCCAAACAGGTAGATCAGGTAGTCGAGCGGCACCCGAGGGTCTTCCTGGATACTCTTGCCGTAGTTTTCACTCTTCGGCGGATTGAATGGCGGCACGTAGAACACGTTGGGTTGCGTCCCTTTCTCCGGGAAGAGCGGCAGTGCAATCTTGTGGACAAGAACGAGCTTGTGCACGGGCGATTCTGGATCGTCGAGCAGGCCGACGAAGCGCAGACGGCCGGGACACTGGGCGGCGCAGGCGTTGACTTCACCTTTCTCCAGACGCGGGTAGCAGAAGATGCACTTCTCGGATTTACCCGTGACCTCGTTGAAGTAGATCTTCTTATATGGGCAAGCTTTGATGCAGTAGCGGTAGCCCTGGCAGCGGTCCTGGTCAATGACCACGATGCCATCTTCTTCGCGCTTGTAGATGGCCTTGCGCGGACAGGCCTCCAAACACGCGGGATAAGTGCAGTGGTTGCAGATGCGCGGCAAATAGAAGAAGTAATTCTCGTCCTCATTCATGCCGCCCACGTCTTCGTCCCAATTACAACCGGACTGCGGCTCGGGGGAGGGCATGACCGGTTGCTTCTTGCCTTCGTACAGACGCTGCTCGTAGTTGTACTCCCAGGCATGACCGTAATCGTCCATGGTGGGGAGGGGGCTGGGTTGCAGTGCGCCGTCCTTCCAGCCGCCGCCGATACGGTCCCACTGGCGTGGATAGCCGAGCCCGGGACGGGTCTCGACGTTGTTCCAGTACATGTAACCGGTGCCGTCGCGGTCGGTCCAGAGTTTCTTGCACGCGATGGTGCAGGTCTGGCAGCCCAGACATTTGTTCAGGTCCATCACCATCGCGTATTGGTGTTTCGACATCGCTGCCTCTCCTTAGACCTTCGCCTTCTCAACGTCCACCTTGATGTCGCGGTTGTTGCCGGTGGGCCCCCAGTAGTTCAGGCGGAAGTTGACGTGGCCATACTTGCCGATGAGTTGCGTCGGCTTGATCTTGATGTAGGTGAGCGACTGCCATCCGCCCTGCTTGAACCCAAGATATTTCTCCCAGCCGTGGTACATGGTGACGCGGCCGGGTTTTTCGCCGGGCATGATTTGCAGGCGGCAGACACACTGGCCAATCTCGTTGTGGATGCGCACCCAGTCGTTGTCTTTCAGGCCGCGCTTGCGGGCGTCGTCGGGATGCATGTAGACAATCGGTCCACCGCGCTGCAAGCGCAGCATGGCGCGGTGGTCACGCCAGGTGGAGTGGATGGACCATCGTCCGTGCGGCGTGTTCCAGTAGAGGGGGAACTTTTCTTCGACCGGTTCCTTGAATGTGGGCAGCGTCTCGCCCAGTTCGATGTACCAGGGATGATCGATATAGAACTGCTGGCGGCCCGTCAAAGTGCGCCACGGACGCTTCTTTTCGAGCTGGTGCTTGAATGGGGTATAGGCAACGCCCTCTTCAATGTCGCTGTTCCAGGACTCGGGATCGGTGGCGATGAAGCGTTTCGGCTTCTCCAGCAGTTGCTGGTACGTCATGCCCTTGGTTTCTTCCGCGTTTCCGAGGATGAAGTCCACGGCCTGTTCGTCAGTCTGGATCTTCCCCTTGCCGGTCCAGTCGTGGGCCAGTTGCGTGAAGTCGCGGTTCCAGTCAAAGGCATCGTCGTGGAAGGGCTTGAGTCCCTTCTTGGTGGCGACCTCGGCCATCTTCTCGGCGAGCGCGTGGAAGATGTCCCAATCGGTCTTGCTCTCAAACAGTGGCTCGCAGGCCTTGCCAAAGGGATGAATGTAGCTGTGGCAATCAGTTGTATTGATATCTACCTTTTCGTAGTAGCTGGCCGCGGGCAGCACGACGTCGGAGTAAAGCGCCGTGGTGTCCATGCGGTAGTTGATATCTACGATGAGGTCAAGGTCCTTCCATAGTGACGATTCGAGAATCTCGTTGCCCTTGGCTTGGTTCAGGTAGTTGGCCCGCCACACGATGAAGGCGCGTGGTTTCTTACCATTCTTGGGCCAGAGTGGCATCCACCCGTTCTTCACCGATTCCTGGATGTACCACTCGATCGGCTTGCCGTTGTAGAGATGCGGATCTTTGTTCGTGGAGTGGACATAGCTCCACAGCGTGGTGTTTTGGAAACGCTGTTTCTTGCGTGTTTCCGGAAAGGCGAGCTTGAAGAAGCCCTGCTCCGGCCAGATGCGCTCCTGTCCCACGTAGTGATTGAACCCGCCGCCGTTTTTGCCCGTGTTGCCGGTCAGGGCGACCAGCAGGATGAACGAGCGGTTGATCAGATCGTTGTGGAACCAGTGGTTGGTGCCGGCACCGTGGATGATCATCGCCGGCTTGCGCGTGCCGAGGTCTTTGGCGAAGAGTTCGATTTCGTGGGCGGGCAGGCCGGTGCGCGCGGCGACTTTATCCAGCGTGTATCCGGCGATTTCTTTCTTAAGGAGTTCGAACACCGTGGTGACTTCGGCGGTCTTACCATCGGCAAGCTGCATGTGAAAAGTTCCCGTCAGCGCAGGATCGGCGCCGTTGAGTTGAATGGTCTTCTGCTCCGATCCCATGGAACCGGGCGTTGCAACGGCGCGCTGCTGCTTCGTGTCCCAGAAATAGAAAATGTCTTCTTTACCACCTTTCTTGACGTCGGATTCGCGCAGGAACCGTTTTGTGCCCGAGAGCACAAGCAGGGGCAGGTCGGTTTGTTCTTTTACATAGGGCGCGTCAATCAGGTTCTGATCGATGAGCAGCTTGGCTACGCCCAGCGCGAGGATGCCGTCGGTGCCAGGGTTGATGCGGAAGTACAGATCGGCGTGGATGGCGCTGGAGTTGTAGTCCGGGGAGATGCAAACGATCTTGGCGCCGTTGTAACGCGCTTCGTAGGCAAAATGAGCGTCCGGAATGCGGGTCTGCGAGATGTTCGATCCCCACAGCACGATGTACTTGGAATTGAACCAGTCGGCACACTCGCAGGCTTCGGTCTGCACGCCCCAGGTCAGCGGCTCGCCCGGCGGCAGGTCGCAGTACCAGTCGTAGAAGGAAAGGAAAACGCCGCCGATGTAGTGCGCAAGGCGGGAACCAGCGCAGAAGCTGACCGGGCTCATGGCCGGAATAACGCTGAAAAATGTGTTGGTATCGGGGCCGTGGTTGTAGACGTTATCGAGCAGCTTTTCAGCAACCAGTGTGAGCGCTTCGTCCCAGGTGGCGCGCCGCCACTTGCCTTCTCCGCGTTCTCCGGTGCGAATCAGCGGATAGCGCAAACGTTGCGGGCTGTACACATACTCGACGAAGCAGCCGCCCTTCTGGCAGCCGCGCGGGTTGTAGTCAGGCAAATCTTCATTGATGCGCGGATAGTCAGCCGCCTGCTCTTCGCGGACCATCACGCCGTTGCGCACGTACACTTTCCATGAGCAGGAACCGGTGCAGTTCGCCGAGTGTGTGGAACGCACCACTTTGTCCCAGGTCCAGATCTTGCGATAGAAATCCTCCCAGCCGCGATACGGATAGCTCCGCAGCGGATCGAAGTCTCCCGTCAGCGTGCTCAACACCGGCTTCTCTTTGCGCGCGCAACCCGGCAGAGCCAGCGTCGCGGCGGTCATGGCGGCGGTTTGGATAAAGCTGCGCCGCGAGAAGGGCTTCTGAGGTTGGTCTTTCTCGCTCATGGTCTCCCTCCCAAGGGAGCGGATGATGTCACGTTCTGCGCCGTCACTTTCTGACCTCTCTGTTCTCCGAGCGTCCGCAAATAGGCGAGCACATCGGCAATCTCCCGATCGCCGAATGCGGGCGCTTCTGGACGCTGGAAGGCCGGCATGGCCGTCGCCACGCGGCCGTTGCGAATGGTGCGGATGATGAACTCGTCGGTGGCAGCCCGCTGGAAGACCGGGTTCCCAATTTCGGGTGCGATCCCGCCGCGGCCATTCATGCCATGGCAGCCGGCGCAGTTTCTCAGGAAAAGGGAGTGGCCGTTGCCGGCATCTCCGTGCAAAGTCAGCGCGGACGCTGCCGGGATTGCAGTTGCGCCCTGGCGCAGATACTCGATGACTGCCGAGATCTCTTCCGGAAGCAGTCCGCCGGCATGCGGGCCCCACGCGGGCATCTGCGTACCGGGTCGCCCTTGCTCGATGTTGGCCTGGAAGTATTCGCGGCTTGCGCTCGCGATCAATGAGACGCCGCGAATGGCCGGAACGAACCGGTTGAACTTCTTGTCCCACCGGCTGTAGGCGCCGTTGCCGTGGCAGGCCGCGCAGTACTGCTGGTACACCTGCTCGCCCGTCAGCGGCGTGGGATGCAATGCGCGGTACTTTTGCTCGATCTTGTCGGGCGCAAGATAGCTCGCCGGCACATCGCGCTTCCACTGCGAAAGCATATAGACGGTCAGCGCGAGCGCCTCTTGCCTGGTCACGGTTGGATTACGCATCAGGCTGTCGGGAACCACGCTGCCCGGATCGCGGAAGTGCGCCAATTGCCAATTCCACGTGGTGTGGGGCGGCTTCAGACTGGTCATGATGAGCTGGTGCTTGGTTTTTGCGCCTTCGTTGTCGAGCGCCGGTCCCAGCGCGCCGCCGCGTCCACCGAGCTTGTGGCAGGAGCCACAACTCTTCTCCCGATAGAGCTTCATGCCCGCGGTCAGCAACGGGATCTGATCGGACGGCAGCTTTTCTGCGTCGTGACAGGTGACACAAGTGGCCTCGGTCATATTCGGAGGCAGCAGGGGATAGTCCCAGAATACGTCTTCGGCCTTGGCTTCGTTGAAAGTCATGGCCGCGCCCTGCCCGTGGTGACATCCCGTGCAACCGAAGCGGTCCACGGGATGCTTGTCGAGGATGTGTCCAGGGTGTGTCCGGTGCGGCTGCTCGACGTCGGTCATGCGCGGATCGTCGATCCCGTTGTGGCAGGTGATGCAGCGGTCCACAGCGCCCAACGCCGGAATGCTGACCTGCTTCATCTCGATGCGGAATTTGGCCAGCAGCTCGCGGCCGCGGTCGTCCGTGGCTTTCTGGCGGAGGATATCGCGATAATCGCGTTGCACTGTCTTCCACTGTGCCAGGTAGTTCTCGCGTACGGCTGCACCTACCAGGTAGACGAGGGTCGCGAGGCTCGCGACCAGAAGGAGCCAGCGATAAATTCGGGATGGATCTTTCATCGCATTCTCCTCTAGTGCACCGGCCACTGCGAGGGCCACCAGTAGAAATGCCAGTTCGGCCCGCGATGGACAGTCGCGAAGTAAGTCAGGATGGTGAAGCCAACCAGAAAACAAGTGAACAGCGAAACCGCTGCGAGGCGCACTGAGTCCCTGCGCTTGAGAACAAAGAGCGACCAGGCGGCGAAGATCAGTACCAGCAGAGAACCTGGATTAATCGCGATGATCCACAACTGGTGAATGGTCGGGAACCAGCTGCGCAACCAGCCGTAGTTGACCGTGAAGACGAGCATGCCGACCGTCACGGCGATCGCGAAGAGAAAGGATTGCCAGAATACCGGCTGCTCACTCTTGCTTCCGAACCATGTGCCCTCGCCTCCGGGACGCCGGTCGAGAAACGGAATCAACGCCAATCCCACGACCACGATCACTGGGATTAACAGACCGCCAGTGAATGCCGAATAGGAAACCAGCTCTTGAATGCCGAGGAAATACCAGGGTGCTTTTGCCGGATTTTCCGGAATCGCGGGATTGGCCAGCTCTTTCAGAGGCGCATCCCAATAGAAGGAAAGAATGAGGGTAACCGCCACCGTCAACATGAAGACCGAGAGTTCCGCCCAGAACAGGTGCGGCCAACTCATCACCGTGTTCTCGGGCCCGCGGTTCACGGGCGGACGCTTGCCCTTCACCAGCGCCATCAGGCCGTACGTTTTTGTTGCCAGCGGCTGGAATACCGGGCGACGCTCTCCGCCCCATTCCGCCAGGCCGCCCATCGGGTCTTCGGGCTTGGCCAGGCCGCCGTCCTTGCGAATGCGCCAGAAGTGCACGCCCAGCAGCGTTACCAGCGCGAGCGGGAGAACGAACACATGCAGGACATAGAAACGAATCAGCGCATCCTGGCCCACGTAGTTCGCGCCCAGCAGCAGGCGCTTCTGGAAGCCGCCGGGATCGAAGAATTTCGTGATCCCAATTGCGTCCGTGAGTTCACGCGGCGAGTTGGCGATGTTGGAGCCGATGGTGACCGCCCAATAGGCCAGCTGGTCCCAGGGCAGCAGGTACCCGGTGAAGCTCAAGGCCAGGGTCATGACCAGCAGCCCCAGTCCGACCAGCCAGTTGAATTCGCGCGGCTTCTTGTAGCTGGCCGTGAAGAAAACCCGCGCCATGTGCAGCAGCACGGCGATGACCATCACATGGGCCGCCCAGCGATGAATGTTGCGGATGAAGCGTCCCGTGGAAACCGTGAAATGGATATCTTTGATGGACTGATAGGCCAGGTCGGTCGAGGGTTTGTAGTAAACCATCAGAAGAACGCCCGTGATGATGGTGATGACGAAGCTGGCCGTGGCCATCAAGCCCAGTCCAAAAGTGAGTGTGGGTTGGAGCGTGCGAAGGTGCACGCGAACACTGTGGATGTGCAGAAACAGGTTGTGGAACGTAGCCTGCGATTCCTCGCGCTCCGATTCCGGCGTTTTTCCCAGACGGAAGCAGGCATCCTTCAAAGTGCGCGGAAGCTGGCGCAGGTTGCGGACAAATTCTCGAGTTGCGGTCTCTGCCACGATGTGCCTCCTACACGCGGTAAAGCGTGCCCTCCGGGACCTCGTTGTCGGCGTTCACGATCAGGTCGCCGTTGGCGGCACGGCTGACCTCCAGCCAGGGCAACGGGCGCGGGGCCGGCCCGCCAATCACCTTGCCTTGGTCATCGAACCGTGAGCCGTGGCAAGGGCACGCAAACCCGTCTTTGGATCGCGCCACGGTGCAGCCCAGATGCGTGCATGTGCTCGAGATCGCGTAGAAGCCTTCGTCATCACGGAAGAGCACGAGGCTCTGGTCGACAAAGGCGGTTTCACTGCCGGCGGAAAACTGCTCTGGTGGACCGAGTTTGAAGCGGCGCACCGGGCCGGGCAGCACCGCCGGGGTCGGGAGTCGGAGGATTCCAGCAGCCGCCGTGCCCAAAGCCGCAAAGAAACTTCCCAGCGACGCCAGACTGAGAAAACTGCGCCGGTTGATTCGGGGCGGATCTAGACGGGACATGGCTTCCACTCCTTGGCAAAATTGAACCGTTCCATGGTGATGGCGGTCGTGGGGCAGCGCTCGGCGCACAACCCGCAGCGGATGCAGCGTTCTTCGTCCTTAATGACGGCAGAGAGATCTGCAGGATCGAGGTCCAACTCGTGGGCCGCGGCCTCCAGCTCAGGCGCAAGCGCCAAACGATCAAACGTCACCAGCTTCAAGCACACGGTGGGACAGACATCCACGCAGCCGCCGCACAGAATGCAGCGTTCGCCATCGAAGATAGTGTTGATACCGCAATCGAGGCAGCGGCCGGCTTCCGCGCGGGCCTGTTCTTCGTTGTAGCCGATCTCGACCAGTGCGCTTGGGCTCTTCAGGCGCTCTTCCGCGGAAAGTGTGGGGATGTGCAAGCGCGAGCGCCGCTCGTAGTGTTTTTCGCGGCGATAATGCTCGATGGGGTAGTGGAACTGGACCTCTTCGGGTGCGATCTCCTTACCGCGCAGGTAACGATAGACCGAACGAGCTGCCTGCTTGCCGCTGGCAATGGCATGGATCATGAGCCGCGGCCCGTAGGCAATGTCACCGGCGATGAATACTCCTGGCGCTGAAGTCGTGCAGGTCGCGGGGTCATTGACGATCTGCTGTGACGAACGCATCTCGATCCCGTCGCGCTGGGAATCGATAAAGCTCAGATCGGCAGATTGCCCGACGGAGAGGAGGACCGTGTCGCCCTCGACTTCAGTTGTGGCCGATTCATCGAACTTCGGGGCGAAGCGTTTGTTCTCGTCGTACACCCGGGTGCAACGTACGAACTTCACTCCCCGCACGAACTTCTGGCCGTTCCTTTCGTCTACCAAGACCTCTTTCGGTCCCCAGCTGTTGTGGCGGGTGACGCCCTCTTCCTGGCCTTCGAGGATTTCCACCGTATCCGCAGGCATCTCTTCGAGAGACTCCAGGCAGACCAGGTTTACCTGCCGGACTCCCGCCATGCGGGCCGCCGTCCGTGACACGTCGTACTCTTCCTGGCGCAGTACCGTCCGGGCGACGTCGTAGGCAACGTTGCCCCCCCCGATCACGATCACCCGCTGTCCCAGTGAAATTTCTTTGCCAAGGGAAACATCACGCAGGAAATCAACGCCACCCATTACGCCGATCGCGTCGGCGTTAGAAATGGGCAATGCCCGCGACCGCTTGGCGCCACAAGCGATGATGACGGCGGCGAACTCGCGGCGCAGGTCAGAGAAGCTGACATCTTTTCCAATTTGCGCGTTGCAACGGATCTCGACACCCAGAGACTGAATCACCGCGACTTCCGCCCGGATCAATTCCCGTGGCAAACGATATCCAGGAACGCCGGTGTAGAGCATGCCGGCGGGCTGCGGATCCATCTCAAAAATCGTGGGGCGGAAGCCCATCAGGGCAAGGTCATGCCCGGCGGCCAGCCCCGCCGGCCCCGAGCCGATGATTGCAATCCGCTCTCCGGTTGGCCTGGGAAACTCGGTATTCGCGAGAAACTCAAGCAAGTGGCTGAGTTCCTCGACATCGTCACACTGGCGCGTTTCGTTCTTGCCCCTCAGATAGGGAAATAGTTCGCGGCCGGCATCACTGCGGGCATCACTCCCGAATTTCTCGCAGGCGAAGCGCTTGAGGGCGCGGATGGAAATCGGCTGATCGATGGTTCCCCGGCGGCAAGCCGCCTCGCACGGCGCGCCGCAGATGCGTCCACACAAAGAGGCCAGGGGATTCGGCCCGCGGGCAATCAGGTACGCCTGTTCGTAATCCCCCGCGGCAATGGCCCGCACATAGCCGCGCGCATCGGTATGAACCGGACACGCGTCCTGACACTTGATCTGCTCCCGCCAATAGGCGTTGTCGGCTACGCGGACACGATATTGCGTCTCACCCATTTACCGGCTTGCTCCAGCGCTAGAGTCTGGCCTGCTTCGCACTGTCGTCTGTGACCTGAATCACAAGCCGCTGTGAGCTGGAGGCCGAGTGCGACGGTGCTAAAACTTCCAATTCAGCTCCGCATAGCCGAACTGGCTCTTGCCTCCGTTCGGATAAATCTTCCGAATCACTGCTCGTCCTGTAGCGCCCGCGTAATATCCGGTCAGCGTGACGTGTGGGTTTACCTGATAGTCCGCGCTCAAGTCATAAACATTGGCCAGACTCTGGCTTCCGTTGCTGGGGCGCCCAACAAAACCGAAGGTGGCCGGTTGGAAGGCTCCTCCACCCGCATACCAGAGGTCATTCTTGTTGGCGAGGCGCAGGAAATGCGCATCGGAGCGGATCGTCCACTTCGGATGGGGACGCAGAATCACTTCTGCAAACGCATCCTGGTTGTTCATCAGGTTGTAGAAAGGAAACCGCGCGTAAATGCGTGGCGTGGGCAGCATCTGGAAGAAGGTTCCGTGTTGCCCATCCTTGGGATTGTCATCGCCGGTGCTGTAGAAGTATCCGCCGCGAAACCACGGCTTGAGTTTCAACGCCGGCTGGAGCCCGCCCTCGATAGCCACGGCTCCCGCACGGTGATCCAGTACACCCCAACTGCCGAACTGCCAAGTTCCCCAGAAGAGCAGATCTGCCGTGCCCCATCCCGTGTTTAGCGTCTGCGTGTAATTGCCGCCCAGGCTGGTGACGCGGATATTGTGCTGGTCCGCGGTGCGCGCGGCAGCGGGACGGTTGTCCGTTTTCAAGGCCCGGCGGCCGTCGTGATAGCTAAGCGCAAAAACGCGCCATTCACCGGATGATGTCTTGCCAACCGGACGAGTAACCGCGCCGTAAAGGATGTCGGTATCCAACTCTCCCCAGGCATTGACCTGGAATACACCCTGGGTGGCGCGGGCCGCCACCAGAGTGAGATTCATGGCCGGCGTTGCGCGCACGTATTGAACTCCGTCAAAGCTCCGCCCGACATGGGAAAAGCCGAAATTACCGACTAGGCGCTGCGCGATGCGGTCGCGTTTGAGCGCGGCCAAGGTCGCGTCTTTCGGGGTGGTTTCGGCGCCCTCAACAAACTCGAAGCGGCCAAACCGTAAGCTGCTGGCCTTATCGCCGAAGATGCCTTTCAGGCGAACAAACCCCTGCTTCGCGAAGAAATAGGCTGCTGTCGAGTTGGCATTGGCGGCAAAGTAGTTAGCCCCCAGTCCCAGCTGTCCTTGCGGCGGGGGAGCGATGGCCTTGTCCGGCAAGTTCAGCAACAGCGGCTGCGCAAATTCCACCTGCCAATCCCATCCTGGCCGTTCCTGGCTAAAGCTCAGCCGCAGCAGCGAGGGAAAGTACGCGTAGTTGGGTTCGGCAGCGGTGGTGTCAAACCAGTCCCAGACCTCTGGGCGCACGCGCAGGCTGCCGGAAAAGTGGATCCCGGCAAAGGTAATCGGCGTGGAGGATGGTGGTTTTTGTGCGCTGGACAGATCGCCGCCGGTCAACCAGAGCGCTAGACCGGCAAAGATCAGGCGCCTCTTGCACATGGTTTTGTAGCGCCGTTCGTCCATCCTCGTCGCCCGCCTCTACGGACATGTCAACCGTCAATGTTATGGACGCAAGCGGCCATCAGCTGTGACATAAGTCACGGAGTTCTGTGACCTACGGTTGCCAGATGCAGCAAGGCTCCTCGGCGAACACATCTCCCGTCAGGGCGTGGGCTCGGGCGCGCGAACCGCCGCATATTTCGCGGAATTCGCAGACGCCGCACTTGCCTTTCAGGTTCTCGCTGTCTCGCAGAGCCACGAACAGTGGGGCATGGCGGTAGAGGTCCGTGAGCGACTGGTGGCGCACGTTTCCCGCCGAGACGGGCAGGAATCCGCTCGGGAACACCTCGCCAAGATGGGAGATAAACACAAAACCCTTGCCGTCATTGATCCCACGCGGCGCTCTGCCGATGCCGTCCGGGGTGCTCATGCCGAGCATCGCTGGAAGCCGGTGGCCGTTGCCCTTGCGTTTCTCTTCCGTGCGACGCTGGAGCAGGAAGCGGCGGTAATGCTGGGCTTCCGTGCTCTTGATATCAAATTTCACGCGCCGTGAGGTCTCGTACAGCTTCTCGAATACCTGCTCGAACTCCTCGGCTGAGATCAGGTCGATCGCAGAACCACGACCGGTCGGCACAAGGAAGAAAACGCTCCACAAAACGATGTCGAGTTGTTCCAGAAGCGCAATGATCGAATCGAGGTGTTGCAGGTTGTGCCGCGTAATCGTGGTGTTGATCTGCACTGTAAGTCCGGCCTCCCGGGCCCAGCGCACCGCCCACAGAGTCCAGTCATAGGAACCCGGAACTCCGCGAAATGCGTCGTGGACGCCGGCCGTAGGACCGTCCAGGCTGATGGCCAGGCGAGAGAGTCCGCACTGCTTCAGTCTCAGGATTGCTTCCTGGGTCAACAACGGTGTAGCACTCGGGGTCAGCGAAATACGCACACCGTTGGCCGAAGCGTATTCCACCAGTTCGAAAATGTCGGGACGCTTCAGGGGATCGCCGCCAGTCAATACAAAAACAGGAGCTTCGAGCGCAGCTACTTCGTCGATGAGCCGTTTGGCTTCATCCGTGCTCAATTCCAGCGCGCTGCGGACGGGCTGAGCGCAGGCGCGGCAGTGCACGCAGGCCAAGTCGCAGGCCTGAGTTGTCTCCCAGATAACAATGAAGGGTCGCTGATCAAAGTCCACGGTCATGCTTTCGAGTCTCCGATCAGTGAGCCTGTTCCATCGCGATCGCTCGGGGAAACAGGATGTTGTTTTCAAGGTGAATGTGCTGGTGCAGGTCGGCTTCGAATTCAGCCAGGGCCTTATAGAGCGTCTGGTAGCTGACGCATGCGTCGGGAGGAGCAGCGTAACCACCACTCGCTTGGCGCATGGCACGCAACGCACGGCCGGCGGATTCGTGCTCCTGCTCCATCATCGAAACCGGGTTTTGCACGCTGCCGAAGGGCGGCGGCAGGACTGGCTCATTCTGGATGACGGCCTCCTCCATCCTGATTACATACGGGAACAGAACCATCTCTTCCTTCATCATGTGCATGGTTAGTTCCTGGGCCAGGCCGGCGAAGGTTGTGCGAATCTGTAGCAGTTCGGGATGGTTCTCGCCGTGGACGGAGCAGACCTTCTCGAATAGAAGACCGAGGCGGGCAATCTCCTCCCGCGTGTACTTGTGATGAGTGTTGTTGATGTGCGCAATCAGATCGGCCAGGGGCTCCCTTTGCCAGTCATGTTCCTTCTGGGCTGCCCGCGTTGTTTGTTCGGCCATTTCCAACGAATCCAGAACCTGATCCATCCGGAGGTTGGCCGCACGGCAGGCTTGTTCGAGAGACTGGTTCCCGCCGCAACAATAGTCGATGCCCAGCTTTTCAAAAACCCGGGTTGCGGCAGGGTTTTCTAGCGCCAATTCGCGCACAGTTTTCTCAGTGGTCACGCTCATCGCATCCTCCTCGCGGCCAGCTCCATTCCTTGGGTGCCGCGCTTGATGTTCTGAAATTACTGGATGGGCGACGGTGTGCCGATGACTTTTGTCACACCGGTCAGAAATGCCGGCTACGGGCGGAGTTGTCTTGAGAGATCTATTCGGCCAACTGGAGTTCGGCTTCCAAAGCCTTCAGATCCTGGATGATCACGCTGCGACCCTCGATCTTGAGCATTCCTTCGGACTGGAAGCGGGAGAAATTCCGGGAAACGAGCTCGCGTACCGTGCCGATCTGCGAGGCCAATTCCTGGTTGCTAACCGGCAGGGTAACTTCCACACCATCAGTGGTACGCCTGCCTTCGGTTCGGGCCAGCCGCAAGAGGAAGGAAGCCAGCCGGTGACGCACCGTCGTAAAGGAGAGTTCCTCGATAATCCCGACCAGCCGTCGCAGGCGAGCACCCACCACGCGCAGCACCTTGAGGGCGACCTGGGGATGAGCAAGGCACAGCGATTGGAAATCCTGTTTGCTGACAAACAGGAGAGTGGCATCTTCGACGGCCGTCACTGAGGCCGGATAGTCACCTCCATCGAAGACTGGCAACTCCGCGACCGAACTGCCTGGCCCATCGATACTGAGTACCTGCTCCCGTCCGCCAGCGGAACTCTTGAAGATTCGGATGTGTCCGGACTCAACCACATAGAGTCCCGCGCAAGGCTCACCCTCGCCGAAGACGGTTTGGCCCGCAGAGAAGTGGCGCGGCACGGCGCGCTGCGCCAGTAAAGCGAGTTCGGATTCGGTGAGCCCAGAAAAGAGGGGGACTTGCGCCAGCGTCTGACCGTGGTTGACCTTGATTTCCGCCACGGCGGCTATTGTACCGGACCAAGCTCAGGAACACGGTCGTGGCGTTGGATGGGCATTCTGACGATTACCGGCCGCCCAAAGGAAAGAGTGCAGTCAGCAGTTCTGTATGGAGGCGCGGGTCGGAATCGAACCGACGCATAAAGGTTTTGCAGACCTCTCCCTTACCGCTTGGGTACCGCGCCCTGGGTAGACAGTAAGACTTCGGGCTGTTGTTGTCTAGGAGAAGAGATCCCGCTGGCACATTCGGTCCGCCGGCGAGGGGCTCGCGCTACCTCTTCCGTGGCGGGCAGTCGTGTGCTAAAAGAGCTGGTATGAGTACGACTCGTCCGGCCACGCCGCAGTCTCCTCATGAAGAAGCTCTCACCAATCTCCCCAAGAGTTCCAACCGTGACGTCTCCGGCTTCTGCCCCAATTGCTCGGCGCAGTTGCAAAGCCACCGCTGCAAGGTGGTTTGCAAGAAGTGCGGCTTCTATTTGAGTTGTTCGGATTTCTATTGAGGCGCCAAAGATCAGAACGGATCGAGAATGCGGTGTAGTGTCGCCCCTTGAAAGGGGCTCTGGCTTTCGGTTCTCGACTTCCCAGCGCTCGCGCTGGGCTAACGAATGACGCCGCTCCGCGGCTGGCATCGTTGCCTTCCACGTTCTCTCTTGACCTACAGTTATGCGGACTCTACTCGCTGTCGCGGGTGACCGGCGCCCAGTGTCCGTCGTTGGAGTTGTACCAGTTTTTCCAGGCGGCGGGGTCGTGGGGCAGACTTTGTCCGGTGATGTCGCGCAGCGCTTGAAAAACCCACTTGTGAGTTTCCGGATCTAAAGACGCGTCGTCGGCGAAGTCGAGCAATTGAGGCACGGCACTGCGGCGCTGCCTTTCGCTCAGCATGCCCGATTGCGCCAGCCCGCAGGCGGCGCGCTCGCGGATCATGGGCGAAGGGTCGTCGTGGAAAACCTGCAAGAGCGGAGCGATGGTTTCATCGGTGCCGAGATACGCTAATCCTTCGACTGCCCAGTAGCGGATGTTGACATTTTGATCGTGGATCGAGGCCAGCATGATCTGGGCGGCACGCTCGGGTTCGATTCCGCGATTGCCGAGCAGCGCGATATCCCACAGCGCATTGGCGCGCAGACCCTGTTCTCCGAAGCGCGCATCATGCTCGAGGCGGTCCACTGTGGCCGCGCTCTTTTCGAGATTGCGGCAGGCGAGATCGATCTCGATGGCGGCGGCCCGCACGCGGAGATCGTCGGAGTTGAGCGCGGTCATGAACAGCGAATTCAGGTGCTGATCGAGCTGGATCTTTCCGCGCCAGCGGCTCACGCGCTCCGCGATCTGATCGTTGGCCCCGCGATAATGATTGATGGAACGTTCGAGCAGAAGCTGCGCCTGGCTCTGCGGCGTCATCTGGTCGAGGACTTCGATTTCATGTTCCGAGAGAACGTTGGCCGACGCCGGCTCCGGTTTCCCTTGCAGGCTGAGAAGCTGAGCGATCTCCTGCCAGGCAGCGCGCGCGCTGCCTGTACCCATAAAGAGCGCTCCCACCAGGATGCCGACGGCCACGGCGGCGATCGCAAACCAGCTGCGGCGAGGGCGGGCGCTTTCTGGAGAGAGCGGGTCGATTTCCGGCTGCGTCGCAGCCTGTTCCAGGCGCGGATCGGGATTGGTGGTCACGGGGAAAGTATAGGGGGCGCGGCAGGAGTCGAAAAGATTACCCCGGGCGAGTCGCTGGTAACCAGCGGTGCGGCTTTTGGCCACTGGCTTTTGGCTCTGGGCTATTAGCAGCTTCTGACGCGCGCCTGTAATGCCGAAACTCTCCGTCCCTTTTACAATGGCTGGAGTCTTAATCGGTCATCTTGAGTTGAGGAGATTGGAATGCAACGCAAAGCCAGTGCAGTGTGGAAGGGTGGGCTGAAGGACGGAAAAGGGACGGTTTCTTCGGCGAGCGGAGTGCTTTCGAATACGCTGTATTCGTTCACCACGCGCTTTGAGAATACTCCGGGAACGAATCCGGAAGAATTGATAGCGGCGGCGCATGCGGCGTGTTTTTCGATGGCGCTTTCGGGGCAACTGGGGGGCGCGAACCTAACGCCGGAGAGCATTGCGACTTCGGCCACGCTCACCATGGAGAAACTGGATTCGGGGTGGACCATCACGGCCGTGCATCTGGACGTCGTGGCGAAGGTTCCGGGGGCGAGCGGGGAGGCGTTCAACACGGCGGCGCAGAATGCGAAGGCTGGGTGTCCGGTATCGAAGGTGCTGAACGCGAAGATTACGATGGATGCGAAGCTGGCGTAGCAGCTCTCGGCTATCAGCTTTCGTCTCAGCTTTGGGAGCGGAGGATATCTCGGAGCTTGCGGTTAAGGCTGACGGCTTCTTGCGAGGCTTGGTCGATCATTTCCATCCAGCGCCGGGTGTTTTCGGGGGGCTCGGACTGGGACACGAGATACGCGGCCTGCAAAATGGTCTCGAGGGAATTGCTGAGATCGTGGGCCAGGGCGCGCAATTCGCGGGCTATTTCCGGGGGGATTTTGTTTTCAGTGGCCATGATCGCGCCTGCCGGAACCCGCGCCGCAGGTTTTGACAGTCCGCGGGCGGCCAGTAGATAATTAGTGTAGTCCCCCTGAAGACGCTGCGGTTTGTTTCCCCTATGCGGATGTGGCGGAACTGGCAGACGCGCTAGGTTCAGGACCTAGTGGCCGCAAGGTCGTGGAGGTTCAAGTCCTCTCATCCGCACCAGAAATGCAGCAATTAGCACTTGGCATTTAGCACTTAGTTTTTCCTGGCTGGGTCGCCCGACTCATTCCTTCGAATGGAAGCTACCCCAACGGCGCCGGACAAGAGTGTCCGGCCCACACATACACTACGCGCCGGCGGACAGCCGGTGGGTGCTGCGGCTTTGGGCTATCCCGTATTGGCGGATTTTGTAGAGCAGGGCTTTGTAGCTGATCTTCAGCAGCACGGCCGCCTGTTTGCGGTTCCAGTTGGTCTCTTCCAGGGCGCGGGAAATGGCTTCCGCTTCGGCTTCGTCTTTGGCGTTGCGCGCCAGCGACTTCAGACCGCCACCGGCGTCGGCGCCGGCCACCGCGGCTTTGCCGGCCGGATCCACGCGCACACCACCACCGCCATCGGGCTTGGGCTGTAGTTCCGCAACCGCCAGGATTTCGTCTCCCAGCACCAGGTAGCGCTTTACGAAATTGCTCAATTCGCGCAGGTTGCCGGGCCAGGGATGCTTCAGGCAAGCCTCCATCATCGCCGGCGAAAGCGGCAACGGAGCCCGCGCATAGAGTTCCGACATGCGCGCCATGAAATGCTTCAGCAGAATCGGAATCTCTTCCTTGCGCTCCCGCAGCGGCGGCAGCGACATAGTGAAGGCGTTGAGGCGGTAGTAAAGATCCTCTCGCAGACGCTTGGTGGCGAGGGCTTCGGGAATGTTGATATTGGTGGCGGCCAGAATGCGCACGTCCACCTTGATCACGGAGCGGCTGCCGAGACGGGAGAATTGCTGATCCTGCAACACGTGCAGCAGCTTGGCTTGGAGCAGCGGCGGCATCTCGCCGATTTCGTCGAGCAGGATGGTGCCCTTGTTGCAGAGTTCGAACTTGCCGGGCTTGGGATGGGTGGCGCCGGTAAAAGCGCCCGCCTCGTAGCCGAACAATTCGCTTTCGAGCAGGTCCGCGGGCACCGCCGCACAATTCACTTTGAGGAACGTACGGTGGGCACGCTGGGAGAGCTTGTGAATCAGGCGCCCGAGCACTTCCTTGCCGGTGCCGCTTTCCCCCAATAGCAGTACCGGGATGTCGACGTTGGCGACGAGCGCCGCTTGCGAGCGGATCTTCTTCATGGCGGGGCTGGCCGCGACGAAAAAGACGTCGTCACAAAGCTCTTCGACATCGCCCGCGTAGCTCTCGCCCTTGGCTTCGCCGATGCATTGGTCAATCACGGCGTCGAGTTCGGCTTTCTGGAACGGCTTGGTCAGGTAGTTGTGAGCGCCCAGGCGCATGGCCTGGACGACCTTGCGGGTGTCGTTCACGCAGGAGAGCATGACGACCTTCAAGCCGGGCTTGATTTGGCGGAGTTGCTCGAGGGTCTGCAATCCGTCGATCCCGGGCATGAGAAGGTCGAGCAGCACCAGGTCGGGCTGTAGACCTTTCTGCATGCGCGCCACCGCTTCTTCACCGGTCGTGGCGGTTTCGACTTTGTAGTTGTCCACTTCCAGCAGCGTCCGGATGTACCGCAGCATCCCTGGTTCGTCGTCCACCAGCAGGATGTTGGCTTCGCTCATTTGCTCGACCCTCGTGACGAACTGCTTAGGATTGGTTGGAGCGGAACCAGGAAGGAGAACTTGCAACCGGCTCCCAGCTCGCTTTCCACCCAGATCTTTCCACCCATGCCCTGGACGAGGCGGCGGGCAATGGCCAGTCCCAGGCCCATGCCCTCGGCTGCCTCGCTGCCGGGCAGTCGGAAGAAATCATCGAAAATTTCCTGATGGTACTCGGGGGTGATGCCGGGCCCGGTATCAGAAACGCTTACTTTGACAGCGTTGGGGGCGCCCGTCGTCTGACGGCGGCGCTCTCCGGACGCCGTCGGCTTGCTGACGGCGCGCCGCTCCCATATGTAGGGCTCGGCGTGCAGCCAGACGGTGCCGCCCTGGGGCGTGAACTTTGAGGCGTTCTCAAGGAGATTGGAAATCACACGCTGGATCTTGGCTGAGTCCAACGGAAGCGGACTGATTTTTTCGTTGGCTAAGAAATAGAGGGCGAGACCGCGCTCCTGAAAACGAGGAGACCAGAGGCGGCAGACCTCGGAGAGCGCGACGTTAATGTCGCCCAGCTCGTACTGCATGCGAAGCTTGCCAGTCTCGAGCACGCTGAAGGTCAGAAAATCCTGGATGAAGTGCTGCAAGCGCTGTCCATTGGAAGACATGTCACTCAACACTTCGCGCTGTCGTTCATTCAGCGGTCCCAGCTTCTCGCTTTGCAGCAATTCCGTGTAGCCGTTCAGGATCGCTAAAGGAGTCTTCAGGTCATGAGCGGCCGAGGTCAGCGCGTTGGTAGTGCGCCGGAAACGATCGCGCAATTGTTCGAACTCGCGCATCAAGTCAGCCGAAGAGTCGGTTGTTACGGCAGGACTGGCAGCGGTCGGAGGTATACGCTCTTCCGGACGAGCGCCCCCAAAGGGCGTACCAAAACTTTTGTCAGGCGTTGCGGCCATCGGGAAACCCAATTTAGTGAACAATAAGGGGAGGGGACGAACTACCGCAGAACGAGAGTGAACTCATCCTATGTCAGGCGCAGAGGACTGTCAATTGGAAACGCAAACGATCCGGTACGGAAGCGAAAAACGTTGCACTTTGCAGCCGTTTGAGCTGGTGAATTCCCAAGTTTGGTAGAAAGTAGGCACTACGGTAATTCCCGTAGTGGTAGCGAGGTTTCGCCGGATTCCACCCTGGCCTCAGGGTGGTCCGAGGTTTGGCCCCCAATCTGCGGCACCTTTAGGCGTTTAATCCTTGTTTCGGGCGGACAGCAAGTGAGTACGAACTCCCCTAGAAAAGAACAGCGCAAGTGGGCCCGGCTTCACCTTGCGATTCCGGTTTTCGTCCGCAGCCGGGACGAGAACGGCAAGGAATCGCTGGAATTTGCCACTGCGGTGAACATTTCTGCTGGGGGTGCTTTGGTGGTAGTCCGGCGCTCTTTGGCCAAGTCTAGCCCGGTTTCGCTGGAAATTCCGAGCGCTCCGATCGGTCCGGCCGACGGCGTTCGTCGGTCTTCTCGAGCCATTCGGGCGCGGACGGTTTGGGTTACCCATTTGAACGATTATCACCTTCTGGGCTTGAAGTTCGCGCGTCCTCTGAGCACCGACGCAGCGGCGGTTCCTCGTTCCCAATTGAGGAAAGCTCGTTCTGCGGTGTGAAATGTTTTTCCCTCTCGAGCCCTCCCCTGGACGAGCTTCCCGGCATCTTGGGGCGACGAAGTGTTACCCCATGCCGCGATCTCTAACCTAAACATAGATAGCGGCTTAGGGCAATTTCCACACCCTTCCTGGGCCCTGCCTGCGGTTTGGTGCTCGGGATGCACTTTTAGTGCATGCGGGTGATGTTCACCCTTTGAGGCACCTGGTTTATGAGCACACTTCAGTTCGGCTCGCTGGCGCAGTCCCTCGGCGAAATTCCCCCTGAGAACATCATTTTCGGCCATTCCGAGCCGATGCTGGCGGTCCGCTCCCAGCTGGCTAAGGTGGCGGCTGCTAACGTTCCGGTCCTGGTTCATGGCGAGAGCGGCACGGGGAAGGACATCATCGCGCGGCTGATCCACGGGCTGTCTCCGTGGAAAAACGGTCCGCTGGTCAAGGTGAACTGTCCCGCCATCCCCGGTACGCTGCTGGAAAGCGAACTGTTCGGCTATGAAAAGGGGGCCTTCACGGGCGCCTTCGGGGCCAAACCCGGCCGGGTTGAATTGGCCCACCGCGGCACCCTGTTCCTGGACGAGATTTCGGAACTCGATCTGTCGCTGCAATCAAAACTGCTACAGCTTTTACAGGATGGGCAATTCTGCCGGATCGGCGCCCAGGAAGACAAAAAGGTCGAAGTGCGGGTGGTGTGCGCCACCAACCGCAACCTGGAGTCGGAGATTGAGGCCGGCACTTTCCGTCAAGATCTCTACTACCGCATCAACGTCGTGAATCTGCGCATGCCGGCGCTGCGGGAACGCCGCGGCGACATCGAGGACCTGGCCAGCTACTTTCTGGAGTACTACAACCGCAAGTACAACTGCCGCGCCCGACCTCTGTCGAACGAAGTCATGAGCGTTTTGCAGAAGTATCACTGGCCGGGAAATATCCGGGAACTGGAAAACCTGATCAAGCGCTACGTGATCCTGGGCCATGAAGAGGTCATCACCAACGACCTGGTGGCGCGCGAGCCCGACTTCTTCAATCCAGAAATTTCGTTCGATGGCCCGATCTCGCTGAAGAAACTGACCCGCCAGGCGGTGCGCGAACTGGAGCGCAAAGTGATCCTGAAGGCGCTGCAACAGCACCACTGGAACCGCAAGCAGACGGCGCGGACATTGAGCATCAGCTATCGGGCGCTGCTGTACAAGATTCGGGATGCGGGCTTGCCGTCGAACCGGTCGTTGCGGATGCGGCAGGCGGAAACGGCTAAGACGAATTCGGGTACCACCGCGGCGGCGGATTAGAAGTTGGCGTAGAACCAATGTGTAGAGACGCGGCAAGCCGCGTCTCTACCGCTAAGCGCTGCCCTTTCCGCGACGAAGATGGTTACAGCTTCCTCCGCCACAGTGCCCCGCAGGCACGCACCGCCGCCTTCACTTTCTCGCGCAGTGGGCGCACGAAAATCACGTCGAGAAAGCCTTCCATCTCCCGCGCAAACTCGCCGCCATAGCCGAACCACCAGATTTTCTTCATGCGCGGGAGCAGGTCGGAGTCTAGATATTTCACACGCACCATTTCTTCCAGGCCCCAGCGCCCGTGAGTGCGGCCGAGGCCGCTGGACTTCACGCCGCCATGGGGAGCTTCGCTGATGCTGAAACACGAGAGCACATCGTTCACCATCACGGTGCCCGCCTGAATCTGGCGCGCGAGAGCTTCGCCGCGGGTGCGGTCGCGGGTCCAGACGCTGGCGGCCAGGCCGTAGTCGGAATCGTTCGCCAGGCGAACGGCTTCGACGTCGTCGCGGAAGGACGCGATGGGCAGCACCGGGCCGAAGGTTTCTTCGCGCATCACGCGCATGTTGTGGTCCACGTCGGCGAGCACGGTGGGAGCGAAGAACGTTGGGCCCAACTCGCGCAGGCGCGCGCCGCCCACCAGAACGCGAGCGCCTTTGGCGCGGGCATCGGCCACGTGCGACTCTACCACGCGCACTTGCTGTTCACTGATCATGGGACCAACTTCAGTGGCCGGATCCATTCCATTTCCGACACGAAGCTTGCGGGCTTTTTCGGCGCAAGCGTCAACGAACGGCGCGTATAGCTTCTGCTGGACGTAGCAACGTTCGACGGAAAGACACGCCTGGCCGGCATTGACGAAAGCTCCCCAGACGGCCGCGCTGGAGGCGACTTCGAGATCGGCGTCGTCGAGGACGAGCATCGGATCCTTGCCGCCCAGTTCGAGCACCACCGGCAGCAGGCGTTCGGCCGCTACCTGCGCGATCCTTCGGCCGGTCGCGACACTTCCGGTAAAGACCAGTTTGTCGATCTCGCTCTTCACCAGCGCCGCTCCGGCGGCGCCTTCGCCGGGCAAAACCTGGAAAACGTCGTCGGGAACTCCGGCAGATCGGAGCAGGGATTGCAACTCGAGCGCGATCAGCGGCGTGAACTCAGAGGGCTTGAGAACTACAGCGTTCCCGGCAACCAGGCCGGACATGACTTCGGTGGCCGGAATCGAGAAAGGATAGTTCCACGGCGAGATGATTCCGATAACCCCGTAGGGCTCGTGCAGGACGCGTCCGGACTTGGTCTTGAGAGCGGGGTTGCCGTGCGGCAGCTTTTCTTCGCGCAGGATCGTATACGCGTTCTCAACCAGGAAGCGCGCGGCGTCGAGCACAACCAGGACTTCGGTCAGAAGGGACTCGACGTACGGTTTGCCGGCTTCCTGCGTAATGCGCCGGGCGACGTCGGCTTTCCGGGCGAGAAGGAGCTGCTGGAAGCGGCGCAGGATCTTCACGCGGTGGCGGATGCCCCAGGCGTTCCAGTCCGGCTGCACGGTGCGG
>Ga0209726_10002241_pt1 | contig 29153 bp, 47 predicted proteins | sample Subgrocontami54m_FD_187453 | JGI IMG/M metagenome (GOLD analysis project Ga0209726, IMG submission 187453) | Subsurface groundwater microbial communities from S. Glens Falls, New York, USA - GMW46 contaminated, 5.4 m (SPAdes) (version 3) | ecosystem: Environmental > Aquatic > Deep subsurface >... | reverse complement strand
CAGGTGAAACCTGCGTAAAGCCACTTCCAGCAAAGCTGGACTATTTTATGTATGGCTTTTAGTTAATAAGAATTCTCATGTCATCTCTATCTGGAAAACTGCGACTATGCGTGCTATAAATCACGCAGTTATCCATAAAAATGATTAAATATCCCTGATTATTGGATAATATATGCTGAACTCAGAAATTGTCAAGAAAATTGAAGACTTTGTTTATTTAAAGCCAAGAAGCGTTCAGGAGGTAGCTTCTCACATAAATAAAAACTGGAGAACTGCAGATAGATACATAGAAGAAATTGAAAAGGAATTTGGAACGATATCTACTCGAGTCTTTAGAGGCGGAACAAGGGGAGCTTTAAAAATAGTATTCTGGTCTTCTGTTGAAAAAGTCAGTAACAATGTTTTTCAACAGGATTTGGAAAGGCAAATATTTCAAGGAAGAAAAAAAGAAGACTTTTCTGCTTTTGATATCTTTCAATTTGTCTCTGACAAAAATAAAAAAGCAAAAATAGAATACAAAAAATCAGAAGACGAAACAGACATAATAGATCTTATAGAATTTTTATCACAAGCGAAGAAACAGATTTTAATCTTTTCAGGAAATCTATCATTTATCAACCTAAGGCTTAAAGATAAAGATATTCTAAACGTTTTAGAGAATCTAATAAAAAACGGAGTAAATATTAATATAATATGCCGAGGCGATATTACTGGTAAGGAAAATACTGAAAAAATGCTATCTCTAAATTTCAATCACGGAAAAGAAAACATAGAAATAAGATGCAGGGAACAACCTCTTCGTGCAATCGTTATTGACAATAAACTTTTCAGAATGAAGGAAATAAGCGAGCCAACAGGAAAAACAAATGAATTAAACAAAAAGACATTTGTCTTTTACACAATAAAAGAAAAAGAATGGGCAGAATGGCTTTCAAGAATTTTCTGGAAAATGTTCTCATCTTCAATAAATGTAAATAGGAGGCTTGAAGAAATGAAAAAATTGTCCTAAAGAGAAGGTTGAATAATTCCAAGTTTACGAAGGAATCATCAAGAATCAAAGATTCTTGAATGTGCTCAAGATTTGCAAAATCTTGACATTTCAAACTTATCATTAGAGGAGTTTGATTTTTGCAAACTTCTCTAAAGAGAACTTTAATTATTCATCACTGCAAATCAATAACCATTCTATATCCTCAATCATATATACACAAGTTGAACAAACTTTAAATACGCTCTTAATTTAGGAAACAAATGGCAGACAAGTCTGAAAAGAGTGATGACGAAGAAGAAAAAGAGGCAAAACCCAAGGATAAAAAGTCTAAAAAAACTGGGGAAGAAGATAAAACCCCCGAAAAAGAGAAGGGCAATAGTGCAATGACTGTTGCAGTTATTATAATAATCGTCCTATTAGCAGGTTACGTTTACATGGGAGTAACTGGAAATTCAATATTTCCTGCCCAACAAAATCTCGATAAGTCTCAGATAAAGATTGGTTTCATGGGTCCTTTGACAGGAGACGCAGCCAGTTATGGCCACGGAATAAAGAGAGGGGTTGATTTAGCATTAAAAGATTCTGGATTAACTAATGTAAAAATAATTTATGAAGATACAAAATGTGATGGAAAAGAAACAGTAAATGCTATAAATAAACTAATTAATATTGATGGCGTTGTTGCAATCGTAGGTGAAGTTTGTTCTGGTGCGACTCTTGCTTCTGCTCCAATTGCAGAAGAAAATAAAGTAGTTATGATATCTGCCTCTTCTACATCCTCTAAGATTACAGATGCAGGAGATTATATATTTAGAACTATTCCTTCCGATACTTTACAAGGAAAATTTGCCGCAAATTTACTAATTGAAAATAATATCACAAACCTTTCTATATTGTACGGAAATGAGGAATATGGTGTAGGATTCAATGAGATATTGACTGATGAATTTGAAGAATATGGAGGTAAAGTCGTAGCATCAGAATCATTTGATAGAGGTTCGGTTGATCTTAGAACACAACTTTCTAAAATAAGAAAAGTAAAACCTCAAGCAATATTTATTATTAGCAACTCCCCTGATTCAGCAGTCGCCGCATTGAAACAAATTAAACAACTAGGCCTTAGAGTTAAGCTATTTGGTTCAGAAGGACTTAAAGGTCCAGAAGTAGCCAATGAAAAATCCGCTCAAGGGTTGATAATAACTTCAGTTTCAGCAGGAACAACGACATTTGCAAGCGAATATTATAGTGAATATGGTCTAATAGCAGAACCATTCTCTCCACAAGGATATGATTCATTCACTGCTTTGGCAAAAACATTGAAGGAAGGAGCAGTTACGGGAGATCAGATTAAAGAAGATCTTTACAAACTCGAATTTGACGGAGCCTCAGGAAAGATAGCATTTGACAATAATGGCGATGTTTCAGGCAATTATGATGTTTATAAGTTGGAAAACAAGACTTTTGTTTTGCAATATGGAGAATTAGGTTGATTATGCTATCGTTCATTCGAATTCTCCAGACAGAGGATTTTAAACTAAAGGGAACCCAATTAACAAATCCTCTGTAGTTCAATATGTCTCTCCTATTGCAGTTTGCTTTGAACGGACTAATTGCAGGCTCAATATATGCTCTAGTTGCTTCTGGATTTTCTTTAATTTATAATACAAATAAATTCATGCATTTTGCCCATGGAATAAGCGTCGTCGTTTCAGGATATATCTTATTTTCACTTTTTTCTCTTATAGGCCTAAACTTTTACCTCTCTCTAATCTCTGCCCCAATATATTCTTCTTTCATTGGTTTTTTAATTTACAGAGTCATCTACCTTCCACTTCAAAAGAGAAAAGCCAGCAACATAATATTATTAATTGCCTCAATTTCAATTCTGATTTTATTTCAGAACTTAATCTTATTATTCTTCGGGGCAAATGTCAAGGATATTGGATATTTGGAAATAAAACAAGGTATCGATTTCTATGGGGCAACAATAACTCCAATGCAGATAATAATTATAGCCGTCTCTTTAGTATTTTTCATATTTCTTTACATTTTTATGAATAAAACTAAATTAGGAAGAAACATGCGGGCTGTTTCAAATAACAAAGAGCTTGCATCAATAATAGGCATTAATGAAAGAAGAATTTCTGACTTATCATTTTTTATTGGCTCATTCCTAGGCGGGGTCGCAGGCGTTTTAATTGCACTAGAGCAAAACATAACTCCAAACATCGGAGTATTTTTAATTATAAAAGGATTTACTGGCGCAGTTATTGGAGGGATTTCATCTGTTCCTGCGTCTGTTCTAGGTTCTTACATCATAGGACTAGCTGAAAATTTTGGAATCGCTGCTCTGCCTTCAGGATACAAAGATGCAATTTCTTTTGTTATCTTGTTCCTATTCCTTCTTCTTAAGCCAGAAGGATTGATAAGTCTAAGGAGAAAAAAATGATTTTGCCATATTTAACCCATATTTTAATATTAATTGGCATTTATACAATTTTAATTGTTAGTTTGAATCTTGCTCTGGGCTATTCTGGGCTTCTTAATCTAGGCCATGTTGCTTTATTTGGCATTGGCGCATATACTTCAGCTTTACTGACTATTCATGGAGTGCCTTTTATATTGTCTTTTATTATTGCAGGCATAGTCGCCGCTTTATTTGGCTTGCTCTTGGTTTTTGCAACAAGGAGACTAAAAGGAGACTATTTTGCTCTTGCTTCCTTAGGTTTTTCTTTTGTGGTTTATTCTTTATTGTTGAATCTCACAGAACTAACTAGGGGCCCCTTGGGAATTGCTGGGATTTCAAGACCCAATCTCTTTGGATTAGTCATAAAAAGCAACAACTATTATCTCATCTTCGTTGCAATAATCTCATTCGCTTCCATATTTTTAATTAACAAATTAGTAAAATCTGATTTTGGAAAACTTCTTGAAGCAATGAGGGACGATGAAGTGGGCCTGCGCGTTCTCGGAAAAGACACTACAAAGTTAAAGTACAAGGTTATGCTTGTCTCAGGTTTCTTCACAGGAATTTCAGGGAGTTTATTTGCCCATTACATTGGATTTATAGATCCAAACACATTTTACATAAGCGAGCTGATATTATTAATAACAATCGTGATAATTGGAGGCATCGCATCCATCAAAGGTTCTATTATCTCCACATTTATTATTCTATCCTTATCAGAAATAATCAGGTTTTTGCCAGTGCCAAGTTCAATAGTTGGACCAGTAAGGCAGATAACCTATGCAATAGTTTTGTTATTGATTTTAATGTTCAAGCCTCGAGGTTTATTTGGGAGGATTGATTTAGAATGAAAATAAATAATATCTCAAAAAGTTTTGGAGGAATAAAAGCCCTAGAGTCATGTTCAATGGAAATAAAGTCTAAAAAAATAACTGCAATAATCGGCCCCAATGGTTCAGGAAAAACAACCTTATTCAACATAATCTCAAGTTTAATAAAACCAGATGAAGGGGAAATTATTTTCAATGAAAAGAATATAATTTCTATGGAAGATTTTGAGGTGGCCAAATTTGGGATTTCAAGGACTTTTCAGGAGGTAAGATTATTTAAAAATCTTACAATTCAAGACCACCTTAAGATTGCTCTAGCCGAAAATTCAGAATATATTTTTAAAAGTTTAACTAAAAAAGAAAAAAATAAAGATGATAAGATTCAGGAAATCCTAGATTTAGTTGGTTTAGATAAACCTTTGGACAGCTATGTTTCTAATTTAAGCTACGGCCAAAGAAAACTTCTCGATTTGGCAGTATCTCTCGCAAAGCCCCATTCCATATTGCTGCTTGACGAACCAGTCGCGGGAGTCAATCCTGTTCTTAGAAATAAAATCAAAGAAATTCTAAAAACTCTAAGAAAAAAAGGAGAGACGATAATTTTAATAGAACATGACATGAATTTCGTAATGAATTTAGCAAATTATATATATGTTTTAGATTACGGAAAAGTTATTGCTCAAGGCCTTCCCAAAAGCATTCAAAAAGATAAAAAAGTTCTGGAGGCCTATTTAGGAAAGTAGTATACTATTCAAGGTTCAATATCAAAAAAATTTCCTGAAAAATCGCCTACTCCGCCGAAGCAGATTTGCCCGCAGGCAAACCATTGGGGTGGGGAGTTTAACTTGGGAATCTCTAATCGACATTCCCTACTGTATTGTAATCTATAGCAACTGACTTAAGTAATTCCTCAAATTGTCAGTTGCTATATTCGAGAGAACAAAAAACTTTGGGGAAATATTTTGGTCTCTCGCTATAATCAACGGGAATGTCTATACAAAGGTCTATAAACAAAGTATTAAATTATCAAAATATGGGAATGGCTAGAAACAGTTTTGTGATCGTTGCCGGGATTATAATTTCAAATTTATTGGGATATGTGTTCCATATAATTGTTGGAAGGGCGCTAGGGCCGTCACATTATGGTGAATTTGGGGCGTTAATCTCATTATATTTGATAATTGCTCTACCGGCAAGCGCGTTGAGTTCGGCAGTCACAAAATACAGTGCGAAATATAATGCTAAAAGAGAATTTAACAAGATTGGAGCATTGAGAAATTCTCTGGGGAAAAAGACATTGATTTTTGGAGTTTTTCTTTTCCTAGTGGTTGCCGCTTTAAGCTTTCCTTTGTCTGGATATTTGAAAGTACCTGCATTTTCTATTGTTATTGTCGGGATTACATTGATTTTCTCATTAATTTTGCCGATAAATAGAGGAGTTTTACAAGGAATGAAGAAATTTAAGATATTAAGTGCAAATAGCATTTTAGAAGCTGCTTTCAGATTGGCTCTTGCATTTGTCTTTATTTTTCTTGGTTTTAAGGCAAATGGAGCAGTATTAGCGTATGGTCTTGCCTACCTTTTAGCGTTTGTTTTTATTTTCCCATATGTAAAAGAAACCAAATCTAGTGAAAAGTTAGAAAAAAATGAACTTTCAAAAATTTACAAGTTTGTATTTATTGTTTTAGTTGTTAATTTGGTAATTCAATTGATAATTAACCTTCCAACGTTGTTCATAAAACATGCTTACAGTGCGGAATTTACAGGGCTTTGGACGGCAGCATTAACATTGGCAAGAATATCCTTATTTATAACTGGCGGGATAACCCTTGTGATGTTTCCCGAAGTTGCTGAAAAAGAAAATCATGAAGATAAAAAAACAATTTTCAAAAAGGCATTGTTGTTGACTTTGTTGGTTTCTGTTGGGGTCGCTTTATGTTTTATTTTATTTGGAAATTTAGCAGTTACAATTTTATATGGGAAAACGTATCTTTCGGCAGTTCCAATTTTAGAATGGATGGGTTTGGCAATGATTCCCATTGGTGTTTTACAATTGTGGGTTAATTATTTAGTTGCCGGGAGATGATTTTGTATTTTGGGGGTGGGAGATTACATTAGCTGGGCAGATTAAACTCTTACGCACCAAACACGAGTCTATTTCGGACAATCGTCGTTTAATAATTTGATTGCTTTGTATAATAGTTTTTTAAGATGATTTCTTTTTTATGGAAATTGCTTAACTAGGGTTGAAAAATAATTACTCTGATAAAATTAAATACTATCTTTCATTAAATGAATAATGAATTTAGAAGAATATGACAACTTCTATCATGTGGACATATCAACGCAGATAGAAAACAAGTGGAAAAATGATACAGTTTTAGCTGTTGTAAAAGATAATCAAAAATATTCAATAAAAATAAGGAGCAGAGATAAGAAAATAATAAAAAAGAGATTTATTGTTGATGAACCTTCTAAAATCCTTTCAAATGATGAAGTTGAGGAACTTATCAGAATTATTGATATGTCGAGAATTGGTTTTTTCGCAAACTCCCTACTTTAGTTCGTGAAATAAAGAAAAAACAATTCTCGAGCATGCTCAAGACACCAAGAATTCTGACATTTAAATTCTTGGGTGCGCTCAAGAATCAGAGGATTCTTGACGACCCAGAAAACACGCACACCACTTTAGTGGTGGGTTCTTGACAAATCGATCAATCGAAAGTTATAAATACTTATTTAACGAGTCAAATATAGGATACTTAGGATCTTGTCCGAGCGAAAGCGACAGGACGTTGCCTGAGCTTAGGGGTCTGGTGACCCAATCCTATTTTTTTCTTTCGTTGTTATTGGTCTTTTATTTTTGGTCGTTTAAAGATCTTAGTTAGAGGTTTTTGAAAAGGGTTTGGGCTGGGGAGTGCTTCCTTCTTTGATTGCTTTTGTTATAGTTTTTTTGGTTATGCTCTGGTTGAGTACAGAGAAGTATAGATAATCCCCATGATTGGGTTACTTTTAGTTGGGGATTCTCTAATAGGTCTTCCCTTTTTTAGGTAAATTAATCAATGGGAAGACCTATATTGAAAGAAGGTTTTGGAATTGAGGATAGAAATGCTTATTTATGGGAGAAAAAGAAATTATGTTTATTATCCCCTGAATTATTCTGGAGAAAAGTCCTTATAACTTGTTTTTCTATGATCTATTGCACTTAGATAAATCTTATTTTCTTGATTTGATATTCTAAATATTAATCTGAATTTTCTGACGATTCTTGTAGATTTATAGCCATGTAGTTTGCCTGACAAAAAACCTCCGATACTTTCTGGATCTTCTTTTAGTTTCTGTATCTTTTTATCTAAAGCATCCAAGAATTCCTTATCTTTTTTATGTTTTTTAATCTCTTCTGTAAAAGTGTTTGTAACAACAATTTCCCATGATATTATATATCGTTAACAGAACTTACCTTCCTTATTCTTCCTCTTTTAATATCCTCTTCACTTTTTTCTAATTGTTCCATTGTATCTTCATTTGTTAATATAGAAAGAGTTTCAACTGCAATATTAAACTCTTCTTTTGTTACCATCTTTTGTTCTATTCTCTTCAATTCTCTATACAAATCAATCATACCAATTGATTCTTCCATTTCATTTTCCATATTATATCCCTATTTTCATAGTTTAAATAATTATCTTTTTGATGTTGGGGTTTAGGAGGGGTTTACGGGCGTGAGATTTGTGAGATAAAGGTTCGTTTGTTGAATAGAAATGCTTAATTACAGCCCATACTGCCCATCTAACGCTTCATTTGACAATTTATCTGCCCTTGAAATATTTTTATTTTCCCTAGGAACATTATTGTAAATAACTTCATCATAAAGTTTTTCTCTATCTTTTACAAGAATGCACAAATTCCTTAAATGGTTCTTTTTAATTGCATATGCTCCAGTCAGTTGATTTACAACCAATTCACTATCTGAAAATATGCTTATTTTTCTTCTGCAATAATTAGTTCCTAATTCCAATGCTTTTAGAATAGCTTTATATTCGGCTTCATTATTAGTTCCAATTCCAATACATTCTTTATGTTCTGCTATAAAATTACCTTGTTCGTCTAAGAAAACCACCCCTATAGCAGAAGGTCCAGGGTTTTTTCTGCTTGCTCCATCTGTGTAAACGTGAATATGTATATGGTCAACCATAGTTATTCTAGAATAATCATTGCTTTTAATATTTTGTCTTTTTTTAGGTATAGAAATGCTTATTTAGAGGTGAAAAACTAAGTATTTATAAAATGAATTACATTTATATTAAAGTATGGAAAGAGCGTTGATTGACACTAGCATTCTAATAGAACCTTTTGTAAGTTGGAGAAAAGATGAACCAAATTATAAGGATAAATCTATGGCTATTCTTAAAGGGGTTTTGGTTGATTTTAAAGAGCGTTTCAAACCAGTTATTTCTTTAAGTGTTCTAGGGGAATTATCTCTTGTACTTAAAGATAAGAAATTCTTACAAAAAGACTTAAGTGAGAGGAAAGAAAAAATGGATCAAACCCTAAAGCCTTTCTTTAACGAATGCGAGAAGGTTGGCTTGAAAAAAGAGACTATAAAATTATGTTCAAAAATCCTAACTGAAATAGATGAAAGACTTGAACCTTTAGATGCTTTGCATATTGCAACAGCAATAATTGAGAAGTGCAATACATTTATTTTTATTGACCAAGGGCTAAAAAATAATGAAAGAATAAGGAAATTTGTTAAGGATAATGGCATATATTTAACTTCTTTAAATTTCCCTGAAAATGAAGATAGAAAAAAGGCAGATTTTATTTAAGCAGAAATAGTTCCAGCAGTTTTTTCTACTAATTTGCGCATTTCTCTCTCAAGTTTCCTTGAGAGCTTTATTTCCATATGTAATAATGCATCTTCTTCCCTAAACACTACTTCTGATTCTTTTTCTTGCTTTTCCATGTTTTATCAATACCTCAAGGGTTTAAATAATTATCTTTTCGATTTTTTAGGATTGTGGTTAGTTGTTGATTTAGTTTTACCGAGAAAAGATTATGTTTGAAGTTATGGCTTTGTTGAGAAGTTTCCCTTGAGGGAATGGGGGTTTTTTTATATAGAAATGGTTGATTGGGGGTGAAAGACAAAATTTATTAAGAACAATTGCCTGGGTTTTTTATGAACATTGTTTTTACTGAACATCTAAAAGAGAGATTAAAGAAGAGAAATATTAGCGAAGATGAAGTAATTCAAACCATTAAATCTCCAGAAATGATAACAAAGGAAGAGGGTAAAGTATTATGCCAGAAAGAATATCGGGCGGGGCAGTATTGAAGTCATTTATGAAAGAGAAAATTATATAAAGGTAATAACGGTCTATTGGTTACATTAAAATGGAAATAATATTTGATAAAGATGCGGATGCTTTGTATATTGAATTTAGCCGTGCAGAGTTTGCAAAGAATAAGAAAGTTGATAGCAAGACTATAATAGATATGGATAAGAATGACCAAATTATAGGAATAGAGTTATTAGATGTAAGTAAACGTATTCCTAGAGATTTTATGCAAAAAGTAAGAGTTAAGAATATTGAATTGGAACAATAACTCTTTGGTTTTTAGGTTTTAGTTAGGGGTTTTGGGGGCTCGGGGTAGATTAAACCCTTTCGCACCAGACGCACGTTTCTGAAGGGTGATTGGCGTTGAATAATTTGATTGATTTATTGTTTTTGATGGAAATGCTTATTTAAGGGCGAAAAGAAAAGCAAATTTCCAAATTTTATTTCTGAATTATCGTTAAATCGTTTTCATTTAGAATAAATAGTCTATTCTTTACTTTTTTAATTATATCTAATTTCAGAAGTTTATCTAAAACTGCAGAGACATTTTCTGGTTTCTGATTCTTGCATTTTGTCAAGAACCCATCACTAAAGTGGCGGGCGTGTTCGGGGTTCTTGAGCACACAAGATTTGCGTTTGCTTTCTCGCGAGTTAAAACAGGGAGTTTACGCAAACAGCAAATCTTGATGTATTAAAATTGCCCCATCAAAATCAGTTTGGTAACTTTTTGAAATTGCTATAAAATCTTTATCATGCGTTAGAATAATTCTATTTTCTTTTTTTGCAAGTTCAAAAATATCTTTGTCAGGGGAACCATATAAAGATTCTTCCTTAACATCTTTTACATCATGCCCCTTATTTCTTAAATGTTTAACTACTGAAATTGCTATGTTTTCGTCTGTAAGAAATTTCATTTTATTGTAAATAATATACTTCTTCTTTTTTTAACATTCTTACTGCATACTCTAAAGCGGATAAAATATCTTCTCTCTTTAAATGAGGATATTCCATTATAATTTCTTCCATACTCATTCCAGAAGATAGCATTTCCAATACAAATTCCACAGATATTCTTGTTCCTTTGATTATTGGCTTTCCCGCCAATATTTCTTTATTTATTACTATTCTCTCCATGTTTTATCTATATTTTCATAGTTTAAATAATTATCTTTTCGGTGTTTTAGGGGAGAGGTTTAGAGGGTTTTGGGATTACGCTATTTCAAAAAATAACGAAAAATATAAATAAAGCTCTTTTTAGTTAAATTAACTAGGAAAATTAAAATGGTAAAAACAGGAGACGATAAAACTTATGAAGCTGGAGTCAAGGCTGGACAAGAAGGAAACTTTGGAAGTGATATTGCCCATGAGACTTCACAAATTAAGTCCCTTATGACACGTGATGATGAAATTTTTGATAAAGGATATACTTATGGCATGGACCATAGGAATGATCGTAAAAAAGAAAATGATTCTAGCACATCCAGTTATTCGAGTTCTTCAGATGATGATGATTCTAGTTCTTCAAGCAGTTATGATGACTATGACTATTCAAGCCCTTTGAGTATAGGCCGTTGTAGTCCAGATTCATCCAGCTCTTCCAGTTCTTCAAGTTCATCAAGTTATTCTAGCAGCAGTTCTAGTTCAGGAGGCTCTGGATTGGGGGCTTTGGTATTGGTGGGTTTAGTTGGTGTTGGAGTATTAGCAATTGTTAATTCTAAAAAATCAGAGCCTCAAAGAGAAAATACTATTAGTTATGTTCAAGAACAACCGAGGATAGATTATTCACAAGAACAACCATCAAATAATGGTTTTCCAAACGAACAAAGAAATGTGAGAGTTTTCAGGGAAGAGTATCCGAGTCAGCAAAGCCCAAGTCAAGGAGGCAGAAGTCTTAAAGAAGGCGATCCAAATAGGTTAGTTTATAGAGAAACTATTTCGTTTGATCCGTTTTCAGATGGTAATCTTGTAAGAGTTAACGAGAGTACTCGCAAGGCTTTTTCTAATGGAGTAAGGTCGGGATTTGGCAGTCATTCAGAACAATATGGCGGACTTGTTGATACGAATTTTAGTTATGTAGTTCAAACTAGAGAGCAGGGGCCATTTACTATAATGACAATTATACCTTTAGGCAGTGAGGTGAAATTTTTTGGAAAAGTAGATAGTAATCGGGATAGAACCATCTCGCAGGCTGAAAGAAACCTTATGAGCGAAAAGATTAAGACATGTTTAGAAAGGCGATTAGTAAGAGAAGGATTTTCAGGAGAATTTGAAAAACTCGGCGATTTTGACCTTGAAAGAAATTTTGTAAAATTGGACTTTTTTAGGCAGGATTATAGGGAAATTGAGAAATTTACGAATAGGGTAATGTCAGATTATCTATCTGGGTGATGTTTGAGTTTATAGAAATGCTTATTTAGGGGTGAAAACAACTTTAAAAGATAATTATTTATATCTTAATTCTTTGTAAATATAATGGAAAAGAGGAAGATTGATAGAGTTATTGTTCTAATAGATGGAAGCAATTTTTATTATAACACGGCAAAAATTGGTAAAAAAATAGATTTTCATAAATTAATAAAAGAGTTGGTTGGAAATAGGGGATTAGTGAATGCATATTATTATGTGGCTCCTTTAGATGTAAATGCAAACGCCGAGAAATATTGGAGCCATCAAAGGTTTCTAGATATGCTTAGAAAAATACCAAAATTTAATGTCGTAATGTGTAATTTAAAGAAGATAAAATTAAAGGACAACGATTATGCATATATAATAAAAGGAGATGATGTAAAAATGTCAAACGCTCTATTGATGGGAGCAGTCGATAATTTATATGATACGGCCATATTGGTAAGCGGAGATGAAGATTTTGTAGATTCCATAGATATTGTCCGCAATAAATACAAAAAGAAAGTGGGAAATGCTTTTTTTACTAAAAGTTCATCGTCCAATTTAAGAAAATCTTGTGATTTTATAATAAACCTTAATAAAATTATTGATAAGATTATTATAAAAGAGGAAAATGAGAGCTCAGTATTGCTCGAAGACCATACTGAGCATTAACAGTATAACTGTGATATTCACATTTATAAAACTTCCTAATTGCTGAAAAATTTTCGTTTATAGGCATGAATAAGGAATGGGATTTGGGGGGGGGGGGTTTGGGGCTTTGGGATAGATTAAACCCTTTCGCCCCAAGGACACGTTTTCGAAGGGCAATCGGAGTTTAATAATTTAATTGATTTATTGTTTTTTTATGGAAATGGTTGATTGAAATTTTACAACAAATTAAGGAATTCTTCTCTATTCATCTTCGATTGACGAATAATTTCCAATAATGTTCCTTTATCTATTTCTGAATGCATTGGAACAACTAGGGGAATTTTTTCTTGAAGTGTTTGTTTAATCATAACTACATGACTCCCTCTTTGTCTAACTGCCTGAAAACCTGCTTTAGAAAGTGCTTTCATAACCTCTTTACCTGATAATCTGGGCAGTTTGGCCAAGGTTTTTTACCTCAAATTTTACAACAAAAGTGTCTGAATTAGAATACTCTTCAGGCTCTCCCATTTCTTCAATATACAATTCAACAGCTTCTTTTAAGTTAGCTATTGCCTCTTCAACTGTATAACCTTGACTAACAACATCTACTTCTGGGCATAATGCTACAAATTGCTTATCTCCTTTTCTTATTATTGCTGTGTAAGATATCATATTAATTCAATATTTTCAGAGTTTAAATAATTATCTTTTCGTTGTTTAAGGAAAGAGGATTTGAGGTTCTTGAAGGGGGTTCGGGGGGATTATGAAGAACGCGATTAAATCCTCTCGCGCCAGACACATCCTTCTTTTGGACAATCGGCTTTTAATAATTCAATTGCTTTGTAAAGATATTGTCAACTTAAAGGGATAAGTTTAAATATCTAAGAGGTTTTACATCTTTGAAAGGAGGTAAAATACTATGAAATGTCCAAGATGTAAAAATGAAAATATTTCAAAAAGAGGAAAAAGGTATAACAAATCTGGAGTAAAGCAACTTTATCTGTGCAATCATTGTAAAATAAAATTTATTAAACAAGATGGATTTGAAAGAATGAGATATGGCAAAAAACATATTGTTAGAGCAATTCATTTACATAATGAAGGATTATCTTTGTTTCAAGTAAAAGATCATCTTTGGCAGCATGATGGTGTTAAAGTTAGTCAAGAAGCAGTTAGAGAATGGTGCAATAAATATTCTGTTTTTTTAAAATCCGATAAATGAAATTGTTAAGCCAAAAATAGTTGGTGGAATTCATTACGATGAAAAATATGTAAAAGTTTCTGGAGAAGATAACTATGATTTAAATGCTATTGATAGTAAAACAAAATTTGTTTTAGCCCATTCTTTAGTCGATAAAAGAACAAAAAAGGCGTGCTATGAATTTCTAAAACAAATTAAGAATAGTTGTTATGAGCAGATGTTGGAAATTTACAAAAGAGAAAAGAATAAAAAAGTTAGGGACAGGAAATTAATAGAATTTACTTGTGATAAATTTGCTAATTATAAAACTGCCTTTATGAAATTGTTTAATAGAGTTTGTAAATTAAATTTTGGTATTTCAATTGCTTATCAAAAACATGGAGTGAAACATAATAATAATCCAATTGAAAGATATAATGGAAAAACAAAAGATAGGATAATTTCAATTAGAAGCAGTTTCAAAAGTTTTTATGGTGCAAAATGTTTTTTGGATTTGAGAAGAACAATTCATAATTTTGTAAATCCAAATCAAGAACTTGGAGGAAAAACACCAGCAGAAGAAGCAAAGGTAAAACTTAAATTGGGAAGAAATAAGTTGTTGAGCTTGATAAAATTTGTCAGAGACAATTACGTATCGCTAACTTGACAATATCCTTTGTAAAATAGTTTTTTAAGATTATGTCTTTTTTATAGAAATGCTTATTTAGGGGTGAAAAACTATTTATAAACTCTGTCTCTTTTATCAATTATCCTAACCCAAATAATTTTCCTTACAAAGTCTATATCCATTAAAACTCTAAAAGTCTCCTATTCTCAGATTATAAAAGTTTCCTTCATAATGTTGTAAAAATCTAACAGGATTTTCTTTTATTGTCTCAAGTTTGTTAATTATCCTTATAGAAATCTCCTTGGGTAATTTATCTAAATAGCCTTGTGCGTTTGGACTAATATTCACCAAAAAGCTCATTTTTTTGATATTCTCTTTTTAACCTCTTCTAGAGAAACATATTTAAGTTCAGGGGTTTTTCTTGCTTCTTCAAGTTCGTTCTTTGCCCAATCTGTAAGTTCTCCTCCATCATGTTCTATTTTTCTCTGAGATATTAATAATCTCTTTATTATTTCCATGTCCCTTCTCAATTTCGTTAAATCTTGTCTAATAAATTGCATTTCGTTTTCCATATTAATGTAATATTTTCAGAGTTTAAATAATTATCTTTTCTTCTTGCTCTAAATTGCACTAATATTTAAATAATGCTCTTAATTGAGAATTTTATGGATTACAGAGAAATTAAAGGAGCTCCGGCATATCTCGGAGAACTGGGCCTAAAAGCAATCTATGTTCCAAGACAAGATGGCTGGAGAGCGCATGTAGCTCTCTGGGATGTTGCTAGTGAGTCTGAGGTTTTTGCCACAAATACTCTTGAAAGTTTAGCACGCGAAGCCGAATCAAGAAGGGAAAAAGCAGGGATAAAGAGTTAAGAGGTTTTAGGGTTTAAGGGGATATTGGAGAGATGTGAATCAAATGGTTTACGAGCGTTAGACTTTTGAGATGAAAATTAACTATCTTAATCTTTCTATATCTTCCGGCGAACAGGGAGTTATTACTTTTAACACCTTGCTTCTAGCATCTTTAAAAATTCTGAGAAAGGCATATTCTTCTCTTGTTGAGCCATATAACTCAAGTTCCGCAGCAAATTCTTGCACCATTGGGTTGACAAAGTAAAGAGACTTTTCTCTATCTCCAGTTATTTCAAATTCATTTTGCCCTCTTTCGATTATAGTTTCTGCAAGAGTGGTATTTTTATTATAAACTTTGGGCAGTTCCTTAGCAGAAACTATAGCTACTCTTTTTAACTTATCATCTAAACTTACTCTTACCAGTTCTTCAGTCCAGGTATTTGGATCATATGTGACCATGATTAAGTCTGGGTGAACTTCATCATCAACTCCTAAGCTAGAGAAAATTGATAGTCTTGTAAGCCTACTCTTACTTAACTGCATTAAACGATACAATTTTTCTATTCTTTCTAATGCCTCTCTCTCTCCAAACGTATTAGTGTGAGCAATAAATTCATCAGTTTGATAAACTCCCATAAACCTTGGCACGACTAACCCTGAATCATTTCTCCCATAAACCATCTTTATTAATTTAGAAGAATCTTTATTCGTTCTTAATTTTTTGAGATTTCCTTCTCTTAGTTCACTTGCTGATCCCAATGCATAGGTATAAGTTGCTACTTTGTCCATTTTATAGTAATTTTTAAAGCATTTTTAAACCTTTTTATTTTGTTGCTGTGTTGCATGATTATTTTTTATCGTCGATAACTCTAAAGTTCACTTAAACTTTTATCGTCGGGGGCTATGAGAATCATGCAACACAGCATATTTTGTGTTTCTGGGGCTTAAATGATTGTGGGGTTTGGTTAGGAAATGATGTTCGTTTGTAGGATAGTAATTGCCTATTTATCTCGTTGTCTCAAAGTTAATAGTCTGATTCGAGCTTAAACCTGCTTTGTCCCTTGCTTCGATAATCAAGGTATGATTGCCGTTCTTGAAACTTGTCTCAATATCACAAATTCCATTCTTTAATTTCTTGCATAAAGTAATAATATCCTTCTTTTTGCTTGGTGTTTCGTAATATCCTTCCCAATAGTTAAACTTTAATATCATAATAACTTGATTTTGTGATGGAAAAAAGAGAATTTGATTTTTTATTGAGTCAAGGAGAAGGATTAAAATTGGAATTTAAAGAATCATTTGATTCTAAAAATATTGCTAAAGAAATGGTTGCTTTAGCAAACTCTGAAGGAGGAAGAATTTTTATTGGAATTGATGATAAAGGAGAGGTTAAAGGCATTTCAATAACAAATAAACTAAAATCAGAAATTCAAGACATTGCAAGGAACTGCGATCCTCCAATCAATATCCAACTCGAAATAATGGATAATGTTCTTATAGCTAACATAGATGAAGGCCTCAATAAACCTCATAGGTGTTCAGCAGGGTTCTTTCTAAGACAAGGAAGCAATTCTCAAAAATTATCTACTGACGAAATTAGAGAGTTCTTTAATAAAGAGGGGAAAATACTTTTTGATGAATCAATTCATCCGACATTTAGTTTTGAAAATGGGTATAATAAAACAAAACTTACTACTTATTTGAATAAAGCAAAACTAAGCAGGGTTATTTCTGATGAATCTATTCTAAAAAATATAGGGGTTATTGTCGATAAAGAAAAATTCAAAAATGCAGGAGTTTTATTCTTTTGTGATAATGTAGAAAGATTTATTCCTCAGGCAACAGTCACCTGCGTTTTATTCAAGGGATTAAATAAAACATTTATTCTTGATAAAAAAGATTTTCAATTAGATATTTATTCTAATTATGAAGAAGTTCTAAAATTTCTTTATTCAAACTTAAAAACGGTCTATAGGATGGAAGGTTTTGGCCCTAGAAAAGAAATATTGGAAATTCCTGATAAAGCATTAAAGGAATGCATCATTAATGCAATGACTCACAGGGACTATTCTGAAAAGGGAGCTTATATTCAAGTTGATATTTTTGATGACAGAGTTGAGATAAGCAACCCTGGAGGATTAATTATTAAAGAAGAAGAATTCGGGACAAGAAGTCTCTCAAGAAATCCAACAATCTTTAGTTTATTTACTAAATTAGAATTGGTGGAGCATATAGGAAGTGGAATAGGCAGGATTAGGGAAGAGATGAAAAGAGCAGGCTTAAAAGAGCCAAAATTCCAATTTGGTAAATTCTTTGCTGTTACCCTATTTAGACCAACCCACGAGGAACTGGGCAAGCTTGCAGGGGATACCCCCCAAAAGACCCCCCAAAAGACCCCCCAAAAGCCGACAGAGCTTGAGCAAAAGATACTTGGTTCAATCAAGAAAAAACCAACTATCACAAGAGAAGAAATAGCTAAGGAACTTAATATAACCTCAGACACTGTTAAAGAATATCTTGAAAAATTAAAGAATAAAGAGTTATTGTCAAGAGTTGGTGGAAGAAAACATGGTTATTGGGAAATAGTTTGAGTTTAATAATTGAGGAGTTTTGGGTAAATCTCAGGTTAGTGCAGTAGATGACGGCATTAAAGGGTATATTTTAGTTGAGAAGTTTCTCTTGAGGGAATGGAGGTTTTTATAGAAATGCTTATTTAGGGGTGAAAAACTATTTGTAAACTCTGCCTCTTTTATCTAAAACTTGAATTGTTAAAATCTTACTATCAAAATCTATATCAATCAAAGCCCGATAATCTCCAATTCTTAGTTTATAATAATCCCCTTCATAATGTTCTAAAAACCTAAAAGGATCTTCTTTTAATAAATCAATCTTCTTCAACATCCTTTCTGAAATGTCTCTAGGTAATTTTCTAAGATAATTGAGGGCTTTTTCATCCCATTCAATTATGAAGCTCATCTTGAAAGAATCATATTCTTGACATCTTCGTGAGATATTTTTTTCTTTCTTTTTCTTGCCTCTTCAAGCTCTTCCTTTGCCCAATCCGTTAATTCTACTTCTTGCCTTTCAGATAATAGCATTTGCCTTATTAATTCCATTTCTCTCCTTAATTTCATTAGATCTTCTCTCATTAATTGCATTTCGTCTTCCATATTAAATCAACATTTTCATAGTTTAAATAATTATCTTTTCGATTTTTTAGGATTGTGGTTATATAGAAATCCTTAATTAATCGTATGCCTTTTCTCTTTTATCGATATCAAATACTACAACTTGTTTTACATCTTTTAAAACAACATATTGAATTCTGTATTTTCCTATTCTGACTCTAAACGATTTTTCCTTCTTTCCTAGAACTTGTTCAACTTCTCTTGGAAAAGGATTAAGTTTTAACTCGTCAAGTTTCTCCCAGATTCTCTGCCTTAATGCTTTATCAGTTTTATATAAAAATCTTTCAGCTTGTGGGCCCAAAAAGATTGAATGCATATTAATCACCTAACTTTTTCTTTAAATCTTCAATTGATATTGTTTTTCCTTTTTTATGTGCGTCTAATGCCTCTTCTAATTTTTCTTCTTCTTCCATGCTTAAAAACATGTCTTCTTTTACCATATTATTTTTTATAAACTCCACTTCTCTTTTTAGATTAATCATTAGTTGATACATTTTTTGCATCGTTACATTTTCTTCGTTCGTTGTTTCCTGCTCCATTTTATGATGTAATATTGATATTAACATAGTTTAAATAATTATCTTTTCGATGTCTGAAGTAAGAGTGGGCTGGGGTTTGGGGGGCTGGAAATGTTTATTTAATCGTAGACCCTTTCTCTTTTGTCAATATTTATAACAATGACTAATTTAGTTTCGTAATTGACCCTGTATAAAACTCTATACTTCCCAATTCTAATCCTAAAAGTTGGTAATTCATACCCTAATACTCTTTTTGAATCATATGGAACAGGATTTTGCTTCAAAATCTCTAATTTTTTAATAATTCTATCAAATAATTCCGATTCACATTTTAATAAGAAATTTTCTGCCTTCTTATCGAACTTTACTTCGAACATGCTTTATCGCCTCTAATGAAACTAACCTTCCTTTCTTTTCATTTTCAACGCTTTCATCAAGCATGATTCTTTCCTCTTCAGATAATATAACATCCACATCTATCATCCTTTCCTGTATTTCCCTTAATGCTCTTTCTATTCTATCTAGTCTATTAGATATTATATTTTCTTTTTCCATTTCCATATTATATTCCTATTTTTATAGTTTAAATAATTATCTTTTCGATTTTATTAAAAGGATTTTAGTCGTTAGAGGGTTTGATGGTTTGAGGGGATTACGCGCTTTCGGGCAATCGCCGTTTCATGATTTAGTTGATTTATTTAGTAGCTTTTTTTAAGATGATTTCTTTTTTATGGAAATTGCTTAATTAATCGTAAGCTCTTTCTCTTTTATCTATGTCTGAAATAAATATTAAATTTTTATCATAAAAGACGCTATATTGAATCCTATAATCTCCAACTCTGACTCTAAATATTTTATCTTGCTTTCCAACAATCCTTTTTGCCTCTTGAGGAAATGGTTCTGTTTTTAATTTATCTATTTTTGCAATAATTCTTTCACAAGCCTTTCTCTCTAATTTTTTTAGAAATCTTTTTGCTTCTGACCCTAATTCAACATTAAACATCTTAAATCCCTAATTCTTTTTTTAAATTTTCAAGAGAAATCGTTTTACCTTCTTTTAATTCTTGCATAGCTTCTACATACCTTTCTTCTTCTTCAGAAGTCATAATACAATCTGGATCAAACATGTGTTTTTTAATAAAGCCAACTTCGTTCCTTAGCTCTATAATTTCACGATACATTTTGTCTATTGTTGCCATTTCTGCCATATTTTATTAATACTTCAAGGGTTTAAATAATTATCTTTTCGGTGTTTTAGAATTGTGGTTAGTTGTTGATTTAGTTTTGCCGAGAAAAGATTATTCTTGAGGTAACGGTTTTGTTGAGAAGTTTATCTTGAGGGAATGATGTTATAGAAATGCTTAATTAGGGGTGGAAAATGGGGGGCAGGGCTCATTTTAGAAATGATTATAAACTTTACAATGCCCTAATTTTAAATGGGAACTACAATTTCTGAATTAAGAAAAGAGCACTTGGATAATGAAATTGAAATTAAAGGGTATGTCTTAAAAGTTGGAGATGTGAAGCTTCGTGTTGAAAATATTAAATATGAATGCAAAAATTGCGGGGCTATCCTTATAACTCAGCAAACAGGAGAAATTCTGGTCTCGCCAGACGTTTGTCATTGCAAAAGCAAGAGAGGGTTTAAAGAATTAGCAAAGGAGTTTTCTGATATGCAGCAAATAGTCCTCGCAGAACCAAGCAATGGTTCAAGAAAGCTTTCTGCTGTTCTTAAGAATGATTTGTGTGATAAAGCAAACATTGGGAGAAATTATTCTTTTAAAGGAAAACTTAGAGAAAGCCCTATTCTTTTTGGCAAAAAAACCAGTGTAAATTTTGATTTTTCCTTAGAAGTCTCCGATATAATTGCCCTTTCCCAAGATTCGGATATAAATATTATTACGAAGAAGATAACTTCAACACGAAGAAGCAAGGTATTGCTCTTTGAACAGACACTTTTAGAAATTCAAAAAAAAGCAGGAAAACTTATACCTTTAGAATTAGTAAAAAAAGACTTACAAGATAGATTTAGTCAAATTGAGATTGATGATTGTATCTCGATTCTAAGTAAAGATGGTAAAATTTTCGAACCCCAGAAAGGTTATCTACAATTACTATAAACAAGTTTTTGGCATGAGCGCACTTTTTGCTGGTCGTAATCCTTTAGACTTACGTTTACTTTGCAAATTTTGTCTTTCCCGCTGTCCGTGCAGGAATTGATATCCATACTCATATTTCTAAATCCTGTCATGTTATTTCCGTAAGTAATGAATAACCTTTTTGGATTGATTTCTTGAAATTCTACCCAGAAAATTCCATCACTAAATCTTTTATTTCCCCATGTCTTTTTTATTATTGGTTTCTTGCTATAAGGTTCCATATATTTCCGGCGCAGGGATTGTTTTAGGGACTGGGGATTGGGAAGTTGCAATATCGAGGATTGTGAGGCAAAGGTTCGTTTAACAAATAAATTCTTTTGTTAGTTACAAAACAGTAGTCATGAGCATTTAAATACCAATAACATTTTTTAGGCAGATGAAAAATAGTGTTAGTGAAAAAAAGAAAAAAGTAAGTATGCAAATTAATGCCAAAGACTTGATGAAACTCTTAGAAGTTTGCGGAAATATTAGTCAAACACAATCAGCAACTTACAATCCCAAAGTCTTAGATAAAAATGGAAAAACTACTATTGAGATTACAGCCTAAAAATAATCGGTGGAAGAACTTGAATAAAATATGGCCCTAGATGAAGAAGAACTTAAAGGAGAATATGACTTTATTTTAGAAAACATTGATAGGGACCCCATATTAAACTATTTCAGGATTTATTGTTTTAAAGGATATAAACCATTTGAAATTAAAGAAGAAAAAATAAGGAAAGCTTTTAATCTGTTGGATGAAAAAAAGATGGAATTAGAAGAAATAAAGAAAATTAATGCAGATTTAGAAAACGAAAAATATGGTGTTTTGAGAAAAGTGTTTAGTAATCTAACCGAATTGGATGGCGTAGGATTTCCCGTAGCCTCTGCGATATTGCACTTTAAATTTCCAGATGTTTTTGCAATTATTGATAGGAATGTGCTGAAAGGCATATCTTGCGATGATTCTTCGTTTAAAGGTGAAGCTATAATTCCTAATCTAAAAAACAACCCTAATGGGTTGGATAAAAATATAAGATTATATTTAAAATATTTAAAATTTTTATATAGCAAAAACAAAGAAGAACCACAAAAAACACTTAGAGATATAGAATTGCCCTATTTTAAGAAAGGAAAAGAAAAAAGAAGAAGTAGGAAAAAGCTTTGAATGATTCACAGGATTAGTAATAAATGCGGGAAGGTTTTAGCTAAAGCCGCCATCATTTTTCCTTTGTTTGCTGAAGAATGTTTCGCTTCGACAAAGTGAGAGAAGGGAAAAAGTTTAAAAAGTTTTATCGAAGAGGATTTGTATGGGAAATGAAAAATTATCGGATAAAGAAAATAGAGAATTTTTTGCTAAATTAAAAGATTGGTTGATTCCTTTATTTTTACTTTCTGGATTACTCTCTTTAGCTTATACAACTACAATTAGAACGCATTATGGAATAATTTTGCCTATTGAAATTGCACTATTGACTTTTGTATCTATTTTTTATCCATTGGTTATCCAGAAAAATATTTTAGAAAAGAAAAAAGAATTAATCACTTTTTATAGAACTCAATTTATAAACAATGTTGGCAATAGTTTGAAAAAAATAAAAAAAGCAAAAGAGAATGATTATGATATTATCTCGGATGAAACGATAAAAATTAGAGAAGAATCTGACAATTTGACTACATTTCACAGGCAAATAAATATAAAAAATATATTATTTAGATGTGTTATAGCTTTTCTTATCAGCACTCTGCTTTTGATTGAAGATTTGATATTTTTACCAAAACCATTAATTTTGAACGATGCAATGTTATATTATTTAGCTCAGCCCGGTTACATCTTGTTTTGGTACGGATTCTATAAAGCTATCATGTTAATTTATTCATGGAATAGTATAATTAATAAAGAATAGTAAGCTCGATTTTCTGCGAAAAATCGAATACTTCTGCAAAGATTATAGTTTTAACAGGAGGTTATTTCTTATTTTCCATACGTTATCGTTCCATAATTTACAATTGAATCTCTTCCAGAGATTTGGGTTATCTTACCTTTAGATAAATCGTAAGTGGGGGTCCGAGATTTTGTAATTTTAGCAAATAAATATCTTAAAAAAAATAAAGATATGTTTCTAATATCTTGACTTACACCAAACCCGATTATTAATAAAACTCCAAAAGTTAAACCATCTGTTTGCCCTTTAAAAAATGAGTATAGCCCATAAAAAATAAATATTGCTCCACCGATATCTTGAGTTATTCTTTTTTCTTGCTCTGTTAGGTTGTTTTCCATCAAATATTAAGTACCTCTTTCTTTAAAAATATTGTTAGACTTTCTTCTATAGAAAGGATTATTTCGTTTAATAAACAATATAAAGATCAAATTAGTCGTTTTTTTATGAAATATGTGTTTATAAATGTGAAAAATAGCAAACCTAAAGATAATATTATAATCCAAGAAGAAGAAAGAATTCTTTTAAATACCGAAGAAAGCGAAGGAAAAGTATATGTTTGTGAAAAATGTTTTAAAGAATTTAAACAAAATGGTCAGACGCATTTATCAAATTGCGAGATCTATAAGCCAACAGAAGGAATTATGACTGAAAGTAAGTTTCCTACGTTTATGCTATTCAGAATAGATAACGAAGAAAGCCGCCCTCAAAGAGCAATAATAAAAGCAATAGAAAGACTCGGATGGTTTTCCAAGGTAGAACAAGGGCTTGATTTCCCTATACCAAAAACAGGGTTATTAAAAACTCGATATTTCCCTATACCAAATGAAGATAAATTTTATTGTTATGTGCTATTTTTTTATAATAGTATAATTGGATATTGTTGGGTACAGACTTATAGCGATATCCTATGTAGAATAAACAAAGTTGTCTTACGAGATATCTATCTTCTTCCCCAATACCGGGGAAATTTTTATTCAATAAAGATGATAAGGATGATTGCTAACGATTTCAATATTGATATTGAAAACTTAATATTCAATAGGCCAATATCGGAGAAATTTAAAAAAACATTAAAAAAATCAGGATTGAATAAAGTAAAAGTAATAACTGCAGAAGATTTTAAAAGTTGGGGTACTGAATATCTATAATCTTATTAATTAATAGGGATTTAATTATAGAAATTCTTATTTAGGGATGAAAAATCACTTCAAGAACTTGCACTCAACATAATCTAAATCAGATTCCCTTACTTTTTCATTAATAAAATTGAATTCATCTTCAATCTTTAATTTTTTTACGACTTTTAAAAATGTTTTCATTTCTCCTTTTCTAAATTTAAAGTGATTGTTTTCAATTATCTTTTCTTTGTAGATTATATTCTTTCCTAAATATTCAGACATTTCTTTACAAACTTTATTAGGTTCTCTAACCAAATTTTCATATACGACTAATTTGCCATTTATTTTCTCTAAATCTTTTAGGGCAAAATAATTAGACATAACCCATACCAAAACAAATTTTTTAAAGAATCTTTTTGTATAGAAGTACTTAATTTCCCATTTGTCAAAATGCTCGAATGGGTAACCCAAATGTTTGACTATCCATCTAAATTCTTTGTTTACTTCAAATAATTTCTTATAAACCAATTTCTTTGTTAAAAATCTAATAACTCTTTTTGATGTGTATTCGTCTTTTGTGATAGTATGCTCCATAGAATTAAGGATATCTAGGGGGTGTCGGACTATATGAATAGTTTTATTGTTATACCTGTCAAAAATATATTTCAAGAAAAAATGGGGTCTGTTGGTTTGCAAGATTACTTCTTTTCCTAGATTTTCATATAAATCGAAATACTCCAATAATTCTTTAACGCTTCCAATCCCATTTTGGTTAAGGTTAGGATTGGAAATTAATATTTTTCTTAAAGTTTCTTCATCCAGTTTGTAATAATCTTCAAACAACAGCTTATTGTGTAAAAAATGCTTCTTTTTTGTTTTTGCCTCATTTTTTACTAATAATGAAAGAGTAGGGTTTAGAGGCTCGTAAAAACATAAACTTCCTTTTAGACTATCTTTTAAAATACTTCCGAGTAGCGTTGTTCCACTTCTATAATATCCGTTTGCTATTATTTTGATTGCCATTTTTTTATAAACTTTAATGTTATATATAAAATTATAGCATATAATGGGAAACTAATTAGTATATTCATAAATATTTTGATATCTTCAGATACATCCGCTACAACAAAGCCTAATATTATTTGAGTTATGATTACTGGTAAACTGACTACCATTATTAATAAGCCCCTGTAGGATAAAAATATCAGAAGAGTTAATAAAATAACAATGGTTATTATAATTTCTTTTTTCATTTTCTACATTTAACCTCATAGATTATAGATTTATCTTTTTCATAAATTTTCTTGAATCCAGAATTATTCTCGAATATTTCATTTTTACTCGAGTTATATTGGGCATAGATTGTTGTCCCAGAACCTATAAAAACATGGCTTATATTAAACTGACAAGAGAGTTCATTGGCTTCTAAAGAGGTTGAATTAAATATCTTTGATGCTTCTAAACTAAAATTATATATTGGGTCCCCTTCCCAAACTCCTTGAAAATCTTCTAAAACAACACTTCTCTGGGCAATAGCAGGGATATAAATGCCCCATTTCTTATGAGCTAAAACAATAGAGTCATTAGGCAAATTATACTTCATCCAAATAAAAGCATCATATTCCGACTTTTCTATTACTGGTGGTTGAAGCGGAGGGTTATATTCAAGATAAACTTTTTTATATTCTGAAATAGTCCCAATTTGACTAACTAAAAATATTGTGACTATAAAAAAAATGAATAATGTTTTATTTGTCTTATATTTTATTCTATTGTTTAATAAAATAATTCCTCCAGCCAAAAAAGGAATTATCGATTGGATAAAAAATGGATTGAATCTCCAACTATAAAACGGAATATTGAGTAAATAGCTCTGAGAAAATAGTAAGGATAAGAGTGCCCATGAGACCAGCAGATAATATTTTTCTTTCAATATGAAAAACAAACCAAAAAGCAAGAAAAGTAATAACAGAATGGGGAATCCTCCGCTTGAAGACAAGACTTTTCCTAAGCCCAACCATTCTAAAGATATCCTGAAATGTTTTAAATAATTTCTGAATATAAATAAGCAAGATAAATAGATGAGGATAATCAAAGGATAAATGACATACAATACTTTCTTTTTGTACCTATTAAGCAAAACAAAAATAAATGAAATCATTATGAGAAAAGTCAATAAAAAAGTTAGAGTATGATAAAAAAATATTGTTATAAACAGCAAAAATAACAACAGTCCAGCATTTATTGATATTTTATCTAAAAACCTTTGATAGTATAAAATTAATAAGGGCAATAAAAATAGGCCAAATATTTGATTATAATTTCCCCCCCAATAAGTTTCTGCTCCAAACCTTGAAAGAATAAAGAAAAACGTCGCCAAAATTATCACTTTATCTTTAAAATTATAACGCAATAGTAGAAATAATGATAATGAAGATAAACAAAATAAAAATAACAAAAAATATAGATACAAATTTAAAGGAGAAATAGAAGTTATCAAAGAGATTATAGAGATTAATAGTGGAGTAAATATTGGCCCATTGTATCCTTGATTAACTTGGGGGTAAAAAGGCATTATAAAAGAAGTTGTTTGATCTTGTACTATTTTATTAGTTGCAGTGATATATACTGCTGGGTCGTCGCCTGAAGGGAACCAAACCATATTTATAAAAAAGATGAATGATATTATTATAAATAAAATAAGCAATAATGCCTCATAAAGTTTAGTATTCTCTGAAGGTTTAAGAAATCTCATAATAAGTTCTCTCCAATTCTTTTACGACCTTCGACCAGTCAAATCTATCCTTTATATCCTTGCTTTCAGTTAGTCTTTTATTATTTGTGAATATCTTTAGGATACTATTGGCTATTTGGCCTTTGATGTTTAATTTCATATTTATTGGATATCCGCCAACTTCTTCCAATATCCATTTAAGTCCTCCCTCATTTGCTAAAATAACTGGAGTTCCATAATGCATTGCTTCTACTGCCGTCAAACCGAATCCTTCTCCAGTTGAGGGTAGGATAAAAACGTCAGCCATGGCGTAATGTTCTGCTAATTCTTCGTTACTTACTTTGCCTTTAAAGATACATTTATCTGAAATATTAAGTCTTTTTGCTTCTTCAACTAGGATATTCTTATAGCCTTGATCTTCTCCAATAAAAATAAATGAGGTATTTGGAAACTTTTTTAATACCTTGGGAGCAGACATTATTATATGCTGGGCTCCCTTGTACTCAACTAATCTGCCAACAAATAAACAAACCTTATTTTTTCCATATAATCTCTTTTTCTTAATTTTGGCTTTATTTCTATTTATTTCTAAAAAATCTATTCCGTTAGGAATTACCGCCACTTTTTCTCTATTAATGCCCAAGTTTGTATATTGATTTAGGTTCTCTGTTGTTAAAGCAATTAGCTTGTTTGCAGAATTGAGTGAAAGTCTTCCGATAGTCTTGTCATAAAAATCTTTTAGAAACCCTAAAACTCCTTTGTAAGGAGTTATAACATCGTGAGCAGTAATGATATAGGGTTTATTTATCCCTTTAAGACACATAATCAAAGAGCAATAGTCCAATTCACTTGTAGTATAACAATGTGCATGAATAAGATCGTATTTATCTAGATTTTTACAAAGAAATAAAAATAATGAAGGATTAAACAATCTAGTTAATATTTGAAATAGGGGTTTGAATCTGAAAACTTCGATGTTATCTTCGATACTGGAATCTGGAAGATGATTATTTACAAACTTTAAATTAAAACCCTTCGCATATAATCCAATTATATCCCTATTATTCAAAGAAGAAGTTGTCACAACGGTTACTTCATGTCCAAGTTTGGTTAATTCTTTTGATAATCTATAACAGACATGTTGGGATCCCCCAACCGATGGAGGATATCTTTGGATAACTTGAAGAATCTTCATTTTCCATAAACCTCCATGTAATTTTTTATCGTTTCCTTAATATCAAACTTCTTTAATGGAGTTTTATAATATCGATTATTATGGACTTTAATTATCCCCTCAGCTATACTTTGAGGATTAGATGGTTCAACTAAAACATACTTTCCACTAATAACTTCGGGAATTGCTCCAACATTTGTTGCAACGACTGGAGTTTCTAGATAACAAGCCTCTGCAAGAGCATAGCCAAAACCTTCCGAAATTGACGGAATTACCACACAATCAGAGGTTTTTATGTAAGAATTAAGCTTAATTTTATCTAATGAATCTAGAATAATGATATGTTCTTTAAGGTTACTTTGTCCAATTAAACTCAGGATATCATTATATCTGTTTAGGGGGTCTTTTGTCAAAATTAAGATTAATTTAGACCATTTTATCTCTTTCTTGATTATCTTTGATGCTTTAATTAAGTATTCGACTCCTTTTGAGACTCCTGGCCTGCCAAAATATAGATAAACAAATTTATCTTTTAAATTTAAGTCGGTTTTTATGTTAATACTATTGTTGCTTTTAATATTAGTATAATCTAATCCATTGTAAATAGTTAATAATTTATTATCTGGAATGCCTGTTAGTCTTAAACAATATCTAGTATAATCTGAAACACAAATGTATTTATCAAAAGGCAGAGAAATAACTGCCTTTTCTGCCAATCTATGAAAAAAAGAACTTAGTTTATCCATTGGAAAATTCTTCCACATCTTTAAAAATATTTCATGGACTGTGATAATTGATTTTTTTCTATTAATTTTTGCTGAAATAAAAGATGGAAATGCCGAAGTATATGTGGTCGTATGTATCACATCTGCCCATTTCCCTAATTTTATTGCTTTGGGAATTGAAAAAAAAGCAAACCAATATTTATCCGCCTTCTTCGGAACCGATATTCTAGATATTTTAACACCCTTGATAATCTCAAAATTGTTGGTTTTATTTATTTTTGTTGTTA
>Ga0209726_10002240_pt1 | contig 29158 bp, 26 predicted proteins | sample Subgrocontami54m_FD_187453 | JGI IMG/M metagenome (GOLD analysis project Ga0209726, IMG submission 187453) | Subsurface groundwater microbial communities from S. Glens Falls, New York, USA - GMW46 contaminated, 5.4 m (SPAdes) (version 3) | ecosystem: Environmental > Aquatic > Deep subsurface >... | reverse complement strand
CGAGCACTGGGGAGGGCAGCGCGAAATCAACGAACTCCATGTGCCGATCGGCCGCGACGTCAAGATGATCATGACCTCGCAGGACGTGATCCACAGCTTCTACGTACCGGCCTTCCGCATCAAGCAGGACGTGCTCCCGGGCCGCTATACGACCCTCTGGTTCCACCCCACTAAAGCGGGCACCTACCACCTGTTCTGCGCCGAGTACTGCGGAACTCAGCACTCCGGAATGATCGGCTGGGTAGTGGTCATGGAACCGCGCGACTACGAAGCCTGGATGAACGGCGGCGCCAACCAGCCGCTGGCCGTGACCGGCCAGAAACTGTTCTCCGAACTGGGCTGTGTCACTTGCCATCGCTCCGACACGCAGGGCCGGGGCCCGAACCTGGCCGGCGTCTTCGGCAAGCCTGTGCTCCTCGAAGATGGCCGCACTGTGACCGCCGAAGAGAATTACGTCCGCGAGTCGATCCTGGAACCGGGCGCCAAAATCGTCCAAGGCTTCAAGCCCGTCATGCCGACCTTCCAGGGGCAGATCAGCGACGAGCAACTGAATGCGCTGGTCGCTTACGTGAAATCGCTGGCCGGGCCGCAGTCGGGACGGCCCGCCAATGCCAACGGCATGGCAGTGGCTACTCCTCAACCTTAAGTGGAAAAGTGCAGGTGATGAGAATGGCAACAGCTATCGTATCGGATTCCGGAGAACGCGAAAACTACTTGAATGCGGGTCATGGACTCAAGTCGTGGCTCCTGACCGTGGACCACAAGCGCATCGCGCTGCTCTACTTGATCTCGATTACCTTCTTCTTCTTTATTGGGGGCTTCTTTGCGCTGCCCCTCCGCCTGGAGTTGCTGACCCCGGCGGGCGACTTGGTCCAGTCCGACACCTACAACAAACTGTTCACCATGCACGGCCAGGTCATGGTCTTTTTCTTCGTTATCCCTGGTGTGCCCGCCGTGCTCGGCAACTTCCTCATCCCCATGATGATCGGGGCCAAGGATCTAGCCTTCCCGCGCATCAACCTGCTCAGCTGGTACCTTTTCATCATCGGCGGCATTCTGATGATCTACACGATCCTCAATGGCGGCGTCGACACCGGTTGGACCTTCTACACGCCTTTGAGCAGCGAGTTCGCCAAAACCAACGTTATCTCCGCCGCCCTCGGTATCTTCGTCGCGGGCTTCGCCTCGATCCTCACCGGACTGAACTTCATCGTGACCATCCACCGCATGCGTGCTCCCGGGATGACCTGGAACCGCCTGCCGCTGTTTGTCTGGTCCCATTACGCCACCAGCATCATTCAGGTGCTGGGTACGCCCGTCGTGGCGATCACCATTGTGCTGGTAGCGCTCGAGCGCCTGTTGCACCTTGGCGTTTTCAATCCTTCGCTAGGCGGAGACCCACTCCTGTTCCAGCATCTGTTCTGGTTTTACTCCCACCCGGCCGTATACATCATGATTCTGCCCAGCATGGGCATCGTCAGCGAAATCGTTTGCTGCTTTTCACGCAAGCGCGTTTTTGGCTACAAGGCGATGGCGCTGGCCGTGCTCGGCATCGCTGTGCTCGGGTTCCTGGTCTGGGCGCACCATATGTTCGTGGCCGGCATCTCGGTCTATGCCGCGCTCATCTTTTCGCTGCTGAGTTATTTCGTAGCTGTGCCCTCGGCTATCAAGGTGTTTAACTGGACCGCCACGATGTACAAGGGGTCTATCACCTACCAGACCCCGATGCTCTACGCTTTCGGCTTCATCGGCTTGTTTACCATCGGAGGATTGACCGGCCTGTTCCTGGCTTGCCTGGGCATCGACGTGCACGTCACCGATACTTACTTCGTAGTGGCGCATTTCCACTACATCATGGTCGGAGGCATGGTGATGGCATACCTTGGCGGCATGCACTTCTGGTGGCCCAAAATTTCCGGCCGCATGTATCCCGAGGGCTGGGGTAAACTCGCCGCGCTCATCGTCTTCATCGGATTCAACCTGACGTTCTTCCCCCAGTTCGTCCTGGGGTACATGGGCATGCCGCGGCGCTATCACGCGTATCCGGCCGAATTCCAGATCCTGAACGTGCTCTCGACCGCGGGCGCGACCATTCTCGCCGTCGGCTACCTGCTGCCCATGGTCTACTTCCTGTGGTCCATGCGCTACGGCAAGCCGGCGCCGCCGAACCCATGGAACGCTGCGGGCTTGGAGTGGCAGACCCACTCGCCGCCCCCGACCTTCAACTTCGACGAGCCCCCGGTCGTGACCTGGGAAGCCTATAACTACGACAAACTGGGCGAGATTCCGGAGACGGAGGAGGTCCCCGTTGCACACTAATCGAGCGGTGGTCGACGAACCCGCACACGGGAACCCGGCGCTCCAGCACCAGTTCGCGACGAAGGGGCAGCAGAAAAATGCCGCGAGCCTGGGCATGTGGCTGTTCCTCGCCCAGGAAGTCATGTTCTTCGGCGGCCTGTTCTGCGCCTACCTGGTTTACCGCTACAAGTACTTTGGGGACTTCGGCTCCGCCAGTCAGCAGTTGGACATTGAACTCGGCACGATTAACACGGTGGTACTCATCTGCTCCAGCTTGACCGTGGTTCTGGGTATTCGCGCCGTCCAGTTGGGCAAGCGCATGGCGCTCGTGTTCTGGCTGCTCGCTACCATCGTTCTTGGTCTCGCCTTTCTGGGCATCAAGGCCGACGAGTATGCCGAAAAATTCGAGAAGCATCACGTGCCCGGAGCCAGCTTCAGCTATCACGAGTTGCTCCCCGGTCAGGAGAAGCTCCCTGCGGCGGAACGCCAGTATGCCAACCCCCATCACGCTGAGATGTTCTTCTCGCTCTACTTTGCGATGACCGGCATGCACGCTCTGCACATGGTTATCGGCGTCGGCCTGTTCGGATTCCTTGCCTATATGGCCTGGCGGGGCAAATACACGCCCGATTACTACACGCCCGTTGAAAACGCAGGATTATACTGGCACTTCGTCGATATTGTCTGGATTTACTTATTCGGTTTGCTGTACCTGATCGACCGTCATCGGTGAGATAAGCCATGTCTGATCACAATTCCGCTTCCGAACAAATGCCCGAACACATTTCGTCACTCGGTTCTTGCCTCGCGATCTGGCTGTGCCTGCTTGCGGGCACAACCCTCACCGTGGCTGCCGCCTTCATCGACCTCGGCCCGTTCAACACCATCGTCGCCCTCACGATTGCGACCACCAAGGCCACCCTGGTCGTGCTCTTCTACATGCACGTGAAGTACACGCATGAGAAACTGACCGGCCTGGTTATAGTAAGCTCGATCTTCTTCCTGTTCATCCTGCTCGCCCTCAGCATGGCGGATTACGGCACGCGCCTCTGGCGTTGACGTTACCAGCCCCTCGATGGAGCGCCACCCGGGAGTGGCCGGAAGGCAGGTTGCAAAAGCCCCAGCCCGGGATATAATTCAGCTCAATGGCAACCGGGTCGGAAGTCGCAAGAGCGCCGGGGATGGTGCCTGACGAGCTGAAACAAGAGCCTCGCTCGAAGGGCCTGATTACCCCCCGCAAAAAAAAGCCGAAAGAACTTGCAGTCATCAACGAGTGCTGTACGGGCTGCGCGGGATCACCGGCTTGCGTCGAGTATTGCCCGGTGGAAGATTGCATGTTTTGGATACCGGATGACGATCATCCACCTTACGGCCGCATCGACGTAGACCCGATTCTCTGCATCGGATGTAAGAAGTGCCTCAGTAAGGGTCCAGAGGGGGCTTTCCTGGACGGATGCCCGTGGGACGCGATTGTCATGGTGGACATTGCGGAAGTGGAAAAAGAAGTCGGGCCGATGAGCTACTAGCCGTCTGTGCGTCGATCCGAAGACACTTCGCCGATAACGCGTCGGCTTCCCAGACAAACATCCAACAGCACCTACTTGCGGGCTCTCTCCTGGATTGCCCGTTCGGCCTCAATCGCTTGCTGACGCAGCCGCTCCGGAACTTCCGGCAACTCTCTTTGGTAGGGACGGATCGCGGGCAGGTCCTCCAGTTGGCCAATCAGATATAACGCGCGAAGGGCCTCCCAAACTTGTTCTTCCCCGGGTTCGATGATCGCAATCGCAGTTCCCGGAACTACACTGGCACCTGTCGCCGTCGAAAGTGTGCCCACGCGGCCGGTGATCGGCGAACGCAATTCGCGGGTCTGCTGGCCATCCTGCAGTTTCGCGATGAGTCCACCCTGGTGGATCGCCGTACCGACCCCCGCGGCATCCATGACCCGGCCGGCGGCGGGAGTGGTAATCGCGACCGACTGCAATAAAGAAATAATCTGTGGTCTCCCCGAGCTGTCGCCGAAGCTGACCAGGGATAGCGCAGCGTTGCCGCGCACGATCAGGGAGGGGTCTTCCAACATCTTCAAGAGTGCCTCGTGGAAACCGGGGCCTGCCGTATCTTGTCCCATCACCCAGGCATCCGTGCTACGCACCTCCTCGCGCGGATTTGAGGCAAGCCGCACCAGATCGGCATACCAGCGTGCCGCGCTGGAGTCGTGCCGGCTCATGCGCTGGCCGAGTTGCACAATGGCGTGCTGGATGTGCCGCGGATGACTGTTGTCGTTGAGGTATTCGCCCATCTGCTTGGTAGTGAGCGCGCGGCCAAACCAGGTGCTCCACCAGAACAGGAACGGCATGAGCACAACGAGCCACGCCACGAGGAAAAATAGAAGCCGGTTGCGGGTGGACAGGCGGGGACGTGACGGCTGTGGTGCAAGGTTATCCCCGACGTTTGCGGCCTCGTCCGCAGGCACGAGCGGGATGGGTTGTACAGCCATACTTGGTTTCCAGCCCCTAGCCCTCACTCTCTTTGGGCTTGGAGTCTTTGTTCGCGAGAGCTACTTTCGCAGTTGCTTGGGGCGTTGCTTGAGCAGCCACTTTCTTCTTGTTGAGAAAAGCGAGAGCTCCACGGTCACGCAGTTCCCAGAAAGCATTCAAGAAAAAGACGGCGGAGAGAGTCAATAGGATCAAACTCATGAACAAGCCGTCCACCGTTGTGACCGTACCCGTGGCGATGGTCCAGGCAATACCCAAGAGAGGGACTATGCCCATGACAATGGAAATCACTAGCATCATCGGAAGCAACAGCCCTCCTCATTCCTGCTCAGATGGCTTCCAGTCCTACGTTCAGGGGAGAGTCTCTGCTTATTGCGCCTTGAACGTTGCATCCACGGTCTTGCTATCTTTGGCCGCCAGCGTGACCTTCTGCTCCTGCGTACCCATCTTTTCTTGCACGAAGGCTAAGGTGTAGTCGCCTGGGGGCAGACCCTTGATTTCGAACTTGCCGTCCGGCCCGGTCACCGCATAGAACGGGGCCTTCACCACGTTGACATACATTTTCATCCACGGATGCTGGTTGCACTTCACCGGTAGCATGATTTCCTCGCGGGCGAAGGTCTTCTCCAGGGCCGGGGACTGCGGGGGTTGCGACTCATTCCACTCACGGTTGTCGGCCGGGGTGGGGTGGACATTGTGAGTGGTGGGGTCACTGTTGACGATTTTAAGCGTCTGTCCAGCCATCACTCCCAAAACATGGGGATGGTACTTGCAGCCACTTTGATCAATGGTCAGGGCCTCCTTGGGAACGTCAAACGTCCGGTTTCCCAAACCTTCCTTCACGTACACGAAGACGTTGGCCAACTTGCTGCCGTCCACTACCACTGTCTCGGCGGTGTTCGAGCCCTTGCAGGCCGGATCCTGGCTCATGTCAATTTTCGCCGCCTTGGGAGCGGTACCGGCAAGACTCACCGTGCCGCTGACACTGGCGGCGGTCGCCGGATCGATCGGTGTCGCCGCAGTGCTCGGAGCCGCAGACTGTTCTTCCGTGCTCGGCTTCTTGCTGCATGCAGTCAGCAGAACGAGGCCCACGACCGCACACAGGCCAAGGGCAACTAACCATTGTTTTCGATTCATGATTTCCCTGCACCTTTCCTGGAATTAGGATGAAACCTTTGCCATATTTTACCGCGCGCCGCCCGTCCCCACGGGTCGCTTGTTCACGACGGAAGCCGGGATGCTCCGAGCGCTTCCACCGGCTGGCTTTGTACGGGGAGAAGTTCTGTTCCTGCTGGTTTGGCTGCGCCCCATGGCTCCGGCCACACGGTGCTGCTCTTCCGGAGTGAGCTGGAAAATATAATCCACGAGCAGCCGAGTGTGATCCTTATCGTAACTCTGGAATGCGGGCGGCGTCGGACCGGCGAACACCCAGCGGTTGTTCTCGCGCTTGAATAAACCGGAGGGCATCGCCGTGCCAGGACTGATGGCTTGTGGATCAATGATCCAGCGTTCAACCCAGTCGGGCTTCAGGCGTTCGCGCGCCAGAAGAAAATTGGGTGCCGTGGCATTGCGATCATGCGCAGCATCGCCGGTCGCGTGACACTTCAGGCAAGGCGCCGCGGTGCTGGAGAACAAACCGCGTGCCATGCCCGTTTCCTTCGCTTCCAACGTCGTCGCCGGCTCCGGAATATACGGAAACGGCTGCCGCGAGAGGGCCGCAAAGAAGCGCACCAGCTTGCCCAGTTCGTTCTCCGAGAAGCTGAAAGTGGGCATCCGCACCTGGAGATACGATCGCACGCCGTTGCGATTGGTATCGGTCTCGCTTAACGAGGGATTGGAGAGGAAATGCAGCAGCCACTCGGGGTTGACCCGTGCGCCTTCCGTTAGCAGCTGGGGGGGAAGCTGCTCCTGCACCTCCTGATAGCGCTTCATTCCCATCAGAGCCGTTTGCTGGCCCGGAATGAATTGGTGGCAGCCCATGCAGTTGTACTTCTTGACCACCCACCAGCCTTCCTGGATGTCACGGCGGTAGTCGAGAGGCCGGTACTGATAGGTCGACGGAAGTGCGCTCTCCTGGCTGCCCATCAGGAAGGTGGTCAGGGCGCGAATTTGTTCCGGGGTCAGGTGCACGTTTGGCATGCGGAGTTTTTCAGTCTCCGACTTGATCTTCCCCTGGTCCCACACATTCGGTTCTGCAAGCTTGTGCTCGAAGAAGCCCAAATGTGAGTACCAGGGTCCTTTCGCCGGTCCCTCCGGGAGACGCGCACGATCGTCCGGATCTTTGATGGGTTCCCCATCTCCCCGTTCCGCCATCTCCGTCAGCAGAGCGAAGTCCAGGCGTTCGATGGGCTTGCTGCCTTCAAAGGTCAGTTCCGTCCCGATCCTTCCCTCATCCTCAAGGCCGGAGATTTCATGACATCCAGCGCAGCCGAAGTGGCGGATCCATTTCTTCCCTTCGTCCTTCAGCTTGGGATCGTCCATGAAAGCGGCATCGGGATAGGAACTGGGCTCCTTCTTCCTCAGCGTGACGAGGTAGGAGGCGACGTCCGATGCATCCTGCTCTGTCAGCCGCAGGCTGGGCATAACCGTCATGTTCTGGACTTGCAGTTCATGGCCGTCGTTCGGACACTTGCTGTGTTGCAGGTCGAACACAAAGGGCAAACCCTTCTTCGCATAGTCTTCGGGACCGATGTCCTTTTTCTCGTACAGACAATAGGGGCGCGTGCGCTGGCGAGCGTTGTGCACCCAACGCACGAGGTAATCGTAGTTTGCCTTCTCGCCAATGCGCGTCAGGTTGGCGGCAAATCCGCCACCCTGCATCTGATCGCCTTCCCCGCCCGAGTGGCATCCCAGGCATCCGCGCGTTTCGAGCAGTTCCTTGCCTCGGCCGGCATTTCCCGGATTGTGCTTCACCGGCGGGTCGAGTAACGCCGACTGCCACAGGTACGCCGAGATCGCCTGAACCTGCTCGTCATTGAGCCGGAAATTCGGCATCCGCGTCGTGGGACGAAAATCGGTCGGTTTCTTCAGCCAGACTGGAATCCAGTTCTTGTTGAGCTTCAACCGGACGTCCTTCAGGTTTGGTCCGACTTTCTTCATGTCCTGCAGCAGGCTCTTCGTTGTTCGGTCGAGCTGGACGATCCGCAAATCCAGTTTGCTGTTCGAGACCCGGAGCGCCACCGCCCGGTCGTTCAGACGATTGGCTTCCTGGTTTGTCTGCGCGGCATCCGCCTGCTTCATCAGGTACGCGGCCTGCTTCAGGTTCTCCTTCTTCTCCTGCTCCATTTGTTTGATCTGTTGTGCGACGGAGTTCAGGTCCTCCGGTTCCTTGTCGTAGCCCTCGAAACGGTGGCAGCCCACGCACCCGCGCTGGCGAAACAAGTCTTTGCCCTCGCTGAGAGTCCAGCCCACGTCGCCGCTTACCAGCACCATGTCCGCGGCGTGGCAGGTCTGACAGCCGGCCTCGGCGTTCGGTTTCGGGAACAGGGGCCAGAGCCAATGCTCGTAATTTCCGTGTGCTTTCTCAACGCTGGTGGTGGCCCGTCCATTCCCCTGGTGACAGGGAGAACAGCCGAACTTGTCCGGATCATGGATCTTCAGCAGCTCCGCCTCGGGATGGCTGGTGAAGGCCCGGGCGTACTCGTCGAGCTGTTTCCCTTTTGGTGCCATCGATGCTGCGGTCAGCTTGACGGGCTCGCGGATCCCCATGTGGCAGGATTCGCAGCGATCCACAATATTGGCGTCGGCCACGTTGATCTGTAGGATAGCCGGGTCCAACGCCTCCGTTTTGTCCTGCAAACCGCGAATCTGTGCCAGCGTCAGGTTCACCATGTGCTCCGACACATACGCATCGAGCTTCGCTTTCTGGTCGCTGACTGGCTTGATCAACTCTCCCAGTTCTGCGCTGAGTTTGACTCGTTCCGTCTTGAGGTCATTGTAGGTTTCTTCGAGTTGTGGGTACGTGTAGGTCGCCTTGCTGCCGTCCGGGTACTGGACTACCGCCGTCCGCTGCTCGTACTTCTCCAGGTCTTTGAGCTTGCTTTGCTTCGAGGACGCGCTGGTTGTGGTCTCGATATCGTAGGTCAGGGCATTCACGTAGGCGCGGCGATCCGTGAAGACGTTCTGCACCGCCAGGATTTTCGCGCTTAAAATGCGCAGCTCGTCGTTGATCTCCTTCGTCCTGGGCGCCGTCTGCTGATTCGCTTGCTCGTAATCCTGCTTCAGCTTCTGGTAATCGCTATTGCCCTCGACATCTTTTTCCGATTGCGCCGAGGTGGAACGAGCCGTCTTCAGAAACGTGGAGTAGCGGTCTTTCCATTCGCGCTGGTAGGCTTTCCAGGGACGCTGTCCGAACGCTTCGTCCCACAGCGCCCAGAATAGCGACGCCATCAGGACTACCAGCGCCGCAACGTACCAAGACGCCATTGATTTCTGGACGAGCGGATCATTCTCGGGGACGGGCTTTTCGGGCACCACTTCCTCCTAAGCGTTGCGCGCACCTAAACGTTGAACCAAGGCGTAATCCACACGTATTTGATATGAAATAAAAGCCGCAGCAGCATCTTGATCGGCAGGGCCAGCATGGTTAGCACGAAGAACATCATGATCGAGTACTGCAAGAAGCTCATGCGCTTGTAATCCTTTGGGTTATGGCGCCGGAAGAAGGCGTGCAGGGCGAACCCGCCCAGCGTGTAAAAGCCGCCCACCACCACCGCTCCGAAGATCGCCTTCACCCAGTTGGAGGTAATTCCGAACAGATCCGGCAGATCACGGTTGACCTCATAGATGAGGCGGTTGTGGTCCCAGGTTTGTCCGGGCCAGAACCATTGCCACCCCGGTCCGCGAATGAAAGTCCCGATGATGATCATGGAGACCCACAGCACAATAAAGCCGAAGAGGAACGTCCCGATGGCAAACTTGCGCTGCTTCCACGTGTAGTAGCCGCTGCCCAGCGGGTTGGTATCGATGTAGGGAATCACCATCAGCCCGATGATGATCAGGGTCGGCATCACGACACCGGCAATCCAGGGATCGAAATACACCAGCATTTCCTGGAGGCCGAGAAAGTACCAGGGCGCCTTGGCTGGGTTCATGGTCAAGTTCGGGTTCGCCGGCTCTTCCAGTGGTGCATTCAGCGTGATGGACCAGATCATCAGGATAATGGTGACGATGATGGTGGCCAGAAACTCCACGCGCAACAGAAATGGCCACACGTGAATTTCTTTCTGCCATCCCGGCTGAAAGGGCCAGGTCTTGCGATGGTGGATTTTGGCCAGCGCGGCATCGCCTTCCAGTTGCGCAATCAACTGATCGTTGGCGTGTGCCTGCTTCCATGCCAGATAGATATAGAAGGCGAGCAGTGGAATCAGTGCCACGATGGGCACGTTGTCAGGAGCGGAGACGATGTCCCACAGTTGCTTCCAGTCCATACTATCGGCGCGCCTCCTTGACTTCGGATTCGAGCACGACCGCCGCCGGGCCCGAGATGCCGCCATCCTTTCGTACGCGCCAGAAGTGCACGATCATCAGCACCGAAGCGACGATAGGAATGCCGATGCAATGCCAGATGTACGAACGCAGGAGCGCGTTCGCGTCCACGATTGAGCCGCCCAACAATCCGAAGCGAACGTCGTTATAGGGCGTCATGCCCAACAGGGGACCGAAGGGGCCCTCATGTCCGAGGCCCGGTGTAGCGCGAGCCATGTTGGTACCAACAGTAACCGCCCAGAAACCGAGTTGATCATCGGGCAGCAGGTATCCGGTGAATGAAAGCAGCAGCGTGAACACCAGCAGGAGCACCCCAATATTCCAGTTGAACTCGCGGGGCTTTTTGTACGAGCCGGTCAGAAACACCCGAAACATGTGCAGCCAGACGGTGATCACCATCAGGTGTGCCGCCCAACGATGCATGTTGCGCAACAGCTTCCCAAAGGGCACGTCATGCTCCAGGTAGAGCACATCCCGGAATGCCTGCACCTTGGTGGGGTGGTAGTAGAACATCAGCAGCACGCCAGTGAAGGTGAGCACGATGAACAGGTAAAACGTGATTCCTCCCATGCCCCAGGTGTAGCTGTAGCGCACCGCATCGCGGTTGATCTTAGCCGGATGCAAATGCAGGAAGGCGTTCGACAGCACGCCCAAAGCGCGATTGCGCGGGGTGTCGTCGTGCTTGTGACGAAAGATGGAGGTGTAAACCTGAGTCTTGGTCGGATCCTTGAGAAGATCGATCTGTTCCTTGGCCTTGGCCGGCAAGTCGGTCTTCAGTGACTGCACATCGGCCTTCACCCCGGTGGCCAATCGCTCCAGGATGCCGCTTGTCTTTGCGTTCTTTCCGTTCGAGCTATTTTCTTCAGCCATTTTCGTCTCTTTTCTGCTGGGGCATCTGGCGAGTCCCACCAAGTCGTGGGCCGTTCACGCTTCAACCAAGCTCAAGTCAGACTCATGTCGACAAATACGCTCCCGGCTCATTGAAGCGGCTCGGCTGACCCTTGGGCCACTGAAAAAGCCGGGAGGTGTCCACGATGATTTCGCCGTCGGGAGCCAGTTCCACGAAGGCGCGGTCCATCGGTCGGGGCGCAGGCCCCTCGAAATTGATCCCTTCGTCATCGTAGCCGCTTCCGTGGCAAGGGCATTTGAACTTGTTTTCGCTGGCCTTCCAGTCAGGCGTACAGCCCAGGTGGGTACAACGAGCGTAGATGACAAAGAGGCGATCGGGTCTGCGATCCACCCAGATGCGATACCTCTGCTGCCATTTCGTGTCCACACCCAAACCGTAATCGGAGGGATAGCCGATCTTGAATATGGTGGCTGGTTCGAAAAGAGTGCGGGGCAGAAAAAAACGGAAAAAAGCCAGAAACCATGCAGTCAGAAAGGCTGTGACAGACACCCACACCAGCCGGCGGCGGCGCTGGTTGACCGCACTGTCTTCCGGACCAACCGCTGCCACGCCCGCGGCGGCGGCCGCCTTCGAGGTACCCACCGCAGTCGAACCAACATAGGGAGCAGCCGCTCCGCCTCGAGCAGCGGGCGTGGTGGCCGCATCCGGGTTTTCTGCCATGATCCTCCCCCTGAATCTGTTTTCGTGCTTCAATCGGCGACCATGGAATGCGCCGCCGGTTCCCTTTCCTGATCCTGAACCTTCGCTCCCGGTCCGCTGATTGCTGCCAACACCGATGCAGCGAGAGCCTGAATGAATTTTGGCGAGTCATTGAGGCCTCGTGTCATCTCAAAGCGCTCGATGCCGCGAAGCCGGGCCTCCTGCCGCGCATAATGATCAATCTCTCCCAGGGTCTCGACATGGTCGGAGACAAATGAAATTGGGACGATGCATACTTCGCACCGCTTCTCCGAGGCCACTTGCCGCAGCGTCTGGTGCAACGACGGCTCTAGCCATCGGCTGGCGCCCACCTTGCTCTGATAGCAGAGGCGATGATCATTGGACCATCCTCCTTGCTCCATCACTAAGCCCACTGTTTCTTCAATTTGCCGCTGGTAGGGGTCACCCTTTTCGATCACCGACACCGGGACACTGTGCGCGCTGAAGACTAGCTGTACAGCCGGCGGATGGGGAAAACGGGCAAGCGCCTCATCAATCCTCTCCACTACGGCTGCGATGTATAGCGGATTACGATAAAAAGTCGCGACACAGGAAGTCGGGACTGCGCCCTTCCACAGCCGTCGCCACTCGTTCAAGCCGCTGCCGGTCGTCGTCCTCGAGTATTGCGGGTACAGAGGTAACAGCACGACTTGGTCCACTTCCGCATCCTGAAGTTGAGCGATCGCCTCGGCGGTGAACGGATGCCAGTAGCGCATCGCCACCACGCAGCGCGCGTCGACACCGTCGCGCATCAGACATGCTTCCAGAGCACCGGCCTGCTGCTCGGTGAACCAGCGAATGGGAGAGCCTCCACCGATGGCCGCGTAGTGCTGGGCCGCTTTTTTCGCGCGCGTGCTTGAGATCAGCTTCGCCAGCGCGCGCCTGCCAAGCCGGGAAAACGGGAAGTCAATGATGTCCGGATCGCAGAAAAGGTTGTAAAGGAAGGGTTCGACCGCCGCCAGCGAATCGGGCCCACCGAGTTGGAAAAGGACTACACCAACACGTTTCGAAATCCTCACCATTCCGTCGATCCCCACCTAAGTGGGCACGATGTTACTCAAAAACCGCGGCGTTCGTCAATGCGCCACCGCTCGGAGTTTGCGCCACACCAATGGAAAATAGATCGGCAGTTCGCAGGAGAACGGAGTCTCAAACTCGCTTGCGCAAATCACATCGACCTGTGATACACTTCCGTCCGCTCACGGGCTGTCGCATCGGTTCGGCGTGCTCTGACGAGCGGGGAAGCCGATTTATTCGAGTGGGGCAGGGGGTCTTGGTACATGGGGCTGGTCCTTCTCTGTGTCATCTGGCTAATTACCTTGGCCAGCACGTATTTCTTCATTGCCAAAACCTGGTGGTTCCCCGCCGGAGCTTCCGCTTCAGCCGCCGCGCTCGACCACCAGTTCGCCGTGACTTTGGTCCTCATGGGCGTTGTCTTCGTGGCTGCCCAGTTGATGTTGGGATTCTTCGCCTGGAGATATCGCAGCCAGCCTTCCGCTCCCCGCGCCGATTATTCCCACGGCAACCTCCGGCTGGAACTCATCTGGACCACTCTCACCGCGATCCTGTTCATCGGGTTGAACTTGATCGGGAGTCCCATCTGGGCGGCGGAACGCTTTCGCCCCGCGGCGGACGGGGCTACGCGGGTAGAGGTCACGGGCATGCAGTTCGCCTGGTATTTCCGCTATCCCGGTCCCGACGGCAAGTTTGGAATCGCCAAGCCGGAGTTGGAAGACCCGTCCGCAGGAGGGGAAGCGGCCTTGGGCCTGGACCCGGCGGATCCGGCGTCGAAGGACGACGTTGTGACGGGCATTATGGAAGTGCCCGTGGGCCGTGAGGTGGAAGTCATTTTGCGCGCGCACGACGTGATCCACAGTTTTTTTGTTCCTGCCATGCGCTTCAAGCAAGACGCCGTGCCCGGCCTGGCGATCCATATGCACTTCACTCCAACCGAAACTGGCAACTTCGAAATCGCTTGTGCGGAACTGTGCGGGCTCGGCCACTACAAGATGCACGGCATGCTGAAGGTCGTCAGCCAGGATGAGTTCGACAAGTGGCTGGCAGCTCGGGAGGCGGAGAAACAATAAATGGTTGCCCAAGAATCCCCCCAACACGCGGCCCCTCAAGGCTTCATCCGCAAATGGGTTTTCAGTCTCGACCACAAGGTCATTGGCCTGCAGTATTACTTCCTCGCGCTCACCGCGGTTTTCGTGGGCATGGTTCTCTCTCTGCTGATGAGGATCCATCTCATCTGGCCGACGGCGGCCCTGCCGTTGCTGGGCGAGATCAAACCCGAAACCTATCTCAGCCTGGTCACCATGCACGGCACGATCATGGTGTTTTTCGTGCTGACTACCGCGCCCCAGGGTGGCTTCGGCAACTATTTCCTGCCCATACAAATCGGTGCGCCCGACATGGCCTTCCCCGTCCTGAACATGCTCTCGTTCTGGACGACCTTCGTCGCCTATGTCGTGATGCTGGCAGCCTTTTTCGTAGTGGGTGGAGCGCCTCTTCACGGCTGGACCGGGTACGCGCCGCTGAGTGCGCTTCAATCCGCCGGGCCGGGTGAGGGTCTGGGCGCGGACCTCTGGATCATCAGCATCGCGCTTTTCTGCATTGGGGCGCTCATGGGCGCTCTCAACTTCATTACCACTACGCTCGACATGCGCGCCAAGGGCATGAGCCTGATGCGCATGCCTCTGACCTGCTGGTCCTGGTTCATCACCGCAATCCTGGGCTTGCTAGCCTTTGGAGTTCTGCTCTCGGCTGGCATTCTTCTGCTCATGGACCGCAACATCGGTACCAGCTTCTTTCTGCCGCTGGGCACCATTAACGGTCAGCTCACCGGACATAAGGGTGGTTCGCCGCTGCTTTGGCAGCACCTTTTCTGGTTCTTCGGTCATCCCGAGGTCTACATCGCGATCCTTCCCGGGATGGGCGTGGCCTCACAGTTACTTTCGACGTTTTCCCGCAAGCCGATCTTTGGTTACAAGGCGATGGTGTATGCCATGCTGTCGATCGGCCTGCTCGGGTTCATGGTGTGGGGACATCACATGTTCATGAGTGGCATGAGTCCTTACTCAGCTTTTGCCTTTTCGGTCATGACCATGGCGATCGGGGTGCCATCCGCCATCAAGACTTTTAACTGGCTGGGGACGCTTCATAAGGGCCGTATTCGATTCCATTCGCCGATGTTGTTTGCGATCGGCTTTGTGTCGTTGTTTGTTTCGGGCGGATTGAGCGGTCCGTTTCTAGCTCAGCCGGCGCTGGATATCCCATTGCACGACACCGCCTTCGTGCCCGGCCACTTTCATCTGATCATGGGTGTAGCCGCCATTTTCGGTATCTTTGCCGCAACTTACTATTGGTTCCCCAAGATGTTTGGCCGAATGATGAACGAGAACATGGCGCGAATCCATTTCTTCCTTACGCTGATCGGCACTTATGCCGTCTTCATGCCGATGCACTATCTGGGCTTGGCCGGCCAGCCCCGACGCTACTCTCAGCTGACCGAGTTCGCCTATCTGCATCCCCTGATGGGGCTGAACACGTTCATGACGTATGCGGCGATCGTAACGGTCGCCGCTCAGCTGATCTTCGTCTTCAATCTGTTCTGGAGCATGTTCAAGGGACCGAAGGCGAGCGATAATCCCTGGGAGGCAAGCACGCTGGAGTGGACCACCGCCACTCCGCCTCCACACGACAATTTCGGGGGACGTACGCCCGTTGTCAATAACGGCCCCTACGAGTACAGCGTGCCAGGAGCGCCGCGTGACTACGTGATGCAAAGTGACCCGGCAACCGTGGCGGCACACTAGAAGAGTATCTAGAGAGGCTACTAGAGCAAGTATGGCGAGCTTCACTCCTACGGTTCCGGCGCCCCACCCCACAACCTCCCGGGTAAAACGCGCCGATCTGCCGCCAGTGGTAGGTGGCGGAGACGGCGGGCGTCCCGACCTTGGCTCGCCTGACTACGGAGCACGTTTGCGCCGGGCGCGCCTCGGAATGGCTGTAGCCCTGACGCCGATCGGAATGTTGTTCGTTGCCTTCACCAGCGCCTATATTGTGCGTCAGGGGCTGCCCACCTTCGACCCAAACACAAACACCGTGGTGCACGACTGGATCCCCGTGCCGCTGCCCACACTGCTGTTTCTCGTCAATACGTGCGTGCTGCTGTTGAGCAGCGTAACCATCGAGTGTGCGCGGCGACAACTTGCGCGGCAAGTCGCGCTCGAACCCGTGCACTCCATTCCGGGAGTATCCCTGGGCACGGAAAGGAAACTTCCCTGGCTGGCGCTGACTATTGTTCTTGGACTGTGTTTCCTGGCTGGACAATGGCTGGCCTGGAGGGATCTGGCGGCGCGAGGGTTCTACGTCGCCACTGGCCCCAGCAGTTCCTTCGTTTATCTGCTCACCGGGGCGCACGCCGTGCATCTGCTCGGCGGAATCCTGGCCCTGCTGGTGGCCGGAGCAGCCGTCGTGTTGGACCGGCCTTTGGCATCGCGCCGGATTGTGGTTGATGTCACTGCCTGGTATTGGCATTTCATGGCTCTGCTGTGGATTTACATTCTGGCTCTGCTGGAGTTCGCACACTAGCCAGACAAGGAGACCGAACGCATGGCGGAAGCTGCGTTGCCGCACAACGTCGCGGCGATCTACGAGCCGTCGCTATTTGGCACGTATTCGAAGAAAGTCGGGATGTGGCTGTTCCTGCTGTCCGACTCGCTGACTTTCGGCGCGTTGCTGTATGCCTACAGCTATGGACGCATCTCCACCCCAAACTGGCCGACGCCGTTCCATTCCGGGAGCATCGTCAATGCCACCATCATGACCGCGTTCCTGTTGACCAGTTCGCTCACCATGGTCCTGGCGGTCAGTGCGGCGGCACGGGGAAACGAAAAGACCCGGCGCCTCTGGCTATTGGCTACCATGGCGTGCGGGGCAGGTTTTATCGTTCTCCACGCCAGAGAATGGAGCACCCTGATCGCCGAGGGTCTCCGCCTACCCATCTTCCCGGCAGTCCCGCACCAGGACATTGCGTCCGAATTCGTCAATGTATCCAAAGCCGTGCCCCAGTTCGCGGCAACTTTTTTTGGGCTGACAGGAATGCACATGCTGCACGTCACGCTGGGAGTGGTTTATCTGGGTGTCATCGCGCTGCGGCGTAAGTTCATCCCGATTCTTCTGGTGCTCTGGCTGGTGGCGTGGCTGGCGACACCCGCTTACAGTCCGTTCCACTATGGGGCTCACGTATTGCTGATTGCGGCCCTCGTGTGCTCCCTGATTTTGTGGCTGAAGCCGAAGATTTATGACGCCGCCGATGTCGAGGTCGCCGGGCTGTACTGGCACTTTGTGGACCTGGTGTGGATGTTCATCTTCCCCCTCGTCTACCTGATGTCCACCAAGATCATCTAGGAGCCTGGAAAGATAAAGTTATGGACGCTTTTCAGCAGGCAATTGAAGAACGCGTGGCCGAACAGCACCGCCACCACAGTGTCACTCCTTTCTTCTGGGTGTGGGGGACCCTTCTGGTTCTGACGGCAATCGAAGTTTACCTCGGCTATCAGAACATGGAACCCAAGCGCATGCTGACGATGCTGATGGGTCTGTCGTTCGTCAAAGCTACGCTCATCATCGGCTATTTCATGCACATGAAGTACGAGGTGTCGCGCATGAAGTGGCTTACCATGTGCTCGCTGGTGTTTTGTCTGGTCATGATGATGGTCTTCTTTCCGGATGCGTTCCGCATTCTGTCGTTGGGGGAAAGGTGAAACCTTCAGTGGAACGTGCAAAGACGCATGCGGTAAGGCGTAGCCCTGCCGTGCTGGTCGGGCTTCTGTGCTTGTGGGCGGTCCCCGCGTTCGCACAAGGCTGTGCTATGTGCTACAGCTCGGCCTCGGCAGCTTCCAAAGATGGGCAAAAGGCCATTAGCAGAGCCGTCGCAGTCTTGGTGGCTCCGCCCCTTGGAGTCATGACCTTGGGCGTGGGGCTGGCTTTTCGCTATGGCAGGAAGCGTGACCAGGAACAGAATCTCGACGACGATTCTCTCCCCCTATAAGCTCATTTCGAAGTCACTTGGAATGCACAGGAGATACACTCCAGCGCGCCCGCCGTGCGGATTCTTCTGGCGTCCGATTGCAACCACGCCTGCCCTTAACTATTGGTGGGCAAAATACCGCGAAGCGTAGTAAGCCAGCACCCCGAAAAACACGATCCCACAAATTGCGTACACGGTGAAAATCCACGTATTGCGATCCTCGTGCTGAACAGGTTGTGGATTCCCAGATTTCGTCCCAGTGGCCGGTGCATCCATGCAAGGCTCCTGAATATGCTGAATCTGACTTGTCTGCAAAAAACGGACCGCCCACCCGCGGCCCCACACACGGGGTGGGACGGGCTGAATTGTACTCCGGAAGGAAGTCGGAAACAGACAAAAATTTGCAGAGCTGGCCGGAACGGCAAGCCCCCACGATGACTACCTCAGCCGGGATATTTCCCCGTAATGTACCCTTCCAACTCTTGGATGGTTTGTGCCTGACCGGAGATGATCCAGCGAACGAGGTCGCCAATCGACACCACGCCCACAACCACGCCTTCCTCGACGACGGGAAGATGACGAAAACGGTGGTTCGTCATAATGGCCATGCATTCGTCCACCGTGTTTTGACGAGTAACGAAGACCACCGGGCTGGTCATGATCTCCCGCACAAACGTCTCCTTCGAGGAGCGCCCCTTGAGGAAAACTTTGCGGGCGTAGTCGCGCTCAGACAGGATGCCGACCAACCTGCCCTGGGATATCACGAGCAGCGCGCCGATGCTCTCCACTGCCATCTTATCAATGGCTTCGTAGACGGACTGATCGGGCGTTACGGACAGGACCCGATTGCTGCCCTTGTTCTTCAACAGCGATCCAATTGTGTCAGTGATTTTCATGAGGCTCCGGCGATCGTGCCTTTCACAACTCGAAATCGAGGAGCAGCGATCTGGGCTGCAGCCACTTACTAAGCAGGGATATGCTACTCCCATCAAGTCGATGATCCAAGAGTTTCGCTTGCGACATATGCCGCCCCAACACTTCTGTCCGCGAAAAGCCACACACTGAACAACACGTCGCGCAAGCAAGTTTACCTATGTCGTCCTGAGCGCAGGTATGGCATGCGCGAGCGCATGGCATCGCGGAGTCGAAGGACCCTCTATACCGCCGACAAACTCGCAGCAGGGGTAGGCGCTTCAACCACTCCTCTCCGTCGCCTTTGCCGCGCGCCTTAGCGGTTCAAGCCTTCACTTCTCCAATTTTCACTGGGTGCATGCCTCCCGACCAGCGTTCGGGTCTTCAATGCCCCATAAATACTGGTATTTCACCCATCATTAGGGCAACGGCTTCCACTTCAAAAATGGAAATCCGGGTTAACGGAGGGAGAGCTGGGCTTTCAGCTGTCAGCTCTCAGCCTTCAGCTTGCAGCTACGCGCTTCGAGCGGAGAGTCGGACTTGCGGGAGTTTGGTTCGATTGCGCCCAGCGGAGGTGGCATCCCACCGTCCGTAAGGGAAAGGGAAGCCGGCCGGTTTCAGGCGCGGTCGATACCCGGCTGGGGCTGGACGGAAGCCTCCTTCGCCGGGGCGGAGTTCGCGGTCGGCGTTTCCGGTTGCGGAACGGTCTCAGCACATTCGCCCTGGTCGTCATAGTCGCAGACCCGGCCCGGGTGCGACTGTTTGCAGTGGGTACAAAACTCCGTGCTCATCGAAATCCCCTAGCGTATCGGGATGTACGCAGCGAACGGCTTGATGTTGCTCCCCTTCGACCCATGGGGCTGTGACGTGCGTCACAAGTGGCTGTGACGTTCAGGGAGGTATGGGGTTGGTGCAGAAGACTAGAAGCAGCCAAGGGGCAGCAGTGACGTATGTCTACCGTCAATGCGATAGGAAGAATGCATACCGGCGGGTGATGGCACTAGGATCGCGAGTTGGCCATCATCAAAGCGAACAACAGCGGCAGGTACACGATCGTTGCTTGCAGCAAACGGCGGGCATGCGGCTTGGAAGCTGGCGCCGTCGCCGGGAGCTGAGGCAGCACCATGCCGTAAGAAAACCGAAGAAGAGCCGCGCCGAGTAAGACGGCGCCAACCAGATATACTCGCCCGGCCATGCCAGTCACAACGGGCAGGATGCTGACGGGAATCAAGGCTGCAGAGTAAGCGAGAATGCGCCACAGGGTAGATTTCCCGTCGGACGCGACGACCGGCAGCATGCGAATATCGCCGCGTGCGTAATCTTCGCGATAAAACCACGCGATGGAGAGGAAATGCGGGAACTGCCAAACGAACATGATGGCAAACAGAATCAGCGTTTCCATCTCCAGCCGCCCGCGTACGGCGGTCCAGCCCAACGCCACCGGCATGGCGCCGGGGAATGCGCCAACGAATGTGCAGATCGGGGACACCCGCTTCAGCGGCGTATAGGCCGCCAAGTACACCAGCGCCGTGAATAAGACCAGCAGACCGGTAAACGGATTGGCAGAAATCGCGAGATAGATCGACCCGCCTAGAGTCAGCAGCAGTCCGGCGATCGCGGCTTGTCGCCTGCTCATGCGGCCGGCGGGCAGCGGACGCTGCGCCGTCCGGCGCATCCGCGAATCCACGTCACACTCCAGCACTTCGTTCAGCGCAGCGGTTCCGCTGGAAACCAGCGCGACTCCCAGCAGCGCATGGAACAATCCGGCGGACCATGCTGAAATGCCCGACTTGTGCGCGCCAAAGAAGTAACCGCACCAAGCGGTGAGCACGATGAGAGCAGTGATGCGCGCCTTCGTCAACTCGGCGTAGTCACGCACAAGATAGGGAATCCGGCGGGCGAACGCAAGTTTTTCGGACATGGACCCCACACTAGGCCGGCTTCGTTGGTCACGCTGGTGCCCAGCGGCAGAAGCCAGTGCCTGTATCCCCAGGGATTTCTCCCAGTACCCCACGATCCCCAAAGGACGCATTGGTACTCCGAATCCACCACGGAAGTCAAGACCCAAATACAAATCGCAACTGGCGGGTGCCCCATTCATCGTGCACTTTGCGATGAGTGGGTTCCGCTAACTCTAGAACGCCCAATGCCACGTTCACGAAAACTAATCGTAGAGACGCGGCTTGCCGCGTCAGCCCGCACCCGTCACTCACGCACACCAATTCTGCCGCAAAGAAAAGCCCCTGCGCAAGCAGAGGCCTTTTCACAAACCAAGTTATAGAAATCAAGCTCGCAAAACCACGAACTCGCTTACGCGACTTTCACGAAAATAATCACGAGCGTGAACAACACCAGCGACTCGATGAAGGCCAGACCCAGAATCAGCGCCAACTGAATGCCAGCCCGCGCCGCCGGATTGCGTCCGAGCGCTTCGCACGCCGCCGACGCGGCACGCCCCTGGCCCTGCGCCGCCAACCCGGCTGCGATGGCGATCGCGAAACCAGAAGTGATTACCACCCAGTTGGTCGAACCCGCTGCGCCTGCGCCCGTTTGCGCAAACGCCGGGACAGCCAGGACCGAGAACATCATCATCACGAACAACAACATCACGATTTTCCGCATTTTGTTTCTCCTTTATGAATTGCCCCCAGTGGGTGGTTGACGCCGTGCTCAAGTAAGCCAGCGCCCTCACGCTGAATGGCAGGTGTGAGGTCTCAGTTCTCAGGAAAACCTTACCGTTGAATTTCCTGAGACCTGACACCTAAGTCGGAATCTCCTTTTTGACTTGAAAAGCGTAAGCAATTGTACACACATCCCGCTTTTCGCCGCCGATGTGAAATGATTTTCATCTGGAGCGCCCCGCATCGGTATGCGATCCGTAACAGCATTGCCGAAATCGCCCCATTTTGTGGCCTACTTTTACAACACTTCTCCTTACCCCAACCCGCTGTAGAACAAATTCCGCTGCTGAGTTGACCGCCATCCATCTATCCCGTCGGTATCGCAGCGTTCATGGGATGCTGCTGCACATCACGAAGGTTCGCGGTCTTTACACCGATGCACCCGCACCTTCTGCGCCACGCATGTGCGACTCATTTGCTGAACAATGGTTGCTCTCTGGACGTCATTGCCGATCTGCTTGGCCATGTCAATCTCGACATCACGGCCCAATACGCACAAGCTCAACGAGGCTGATGATGGACACATATCGCTCCGCTCGTAAAAAGTCGATTCCGAAAAAGGGCGTGCAGGTCTGCGCATCGCTGCACGCCCTTTCCTGGGTTTCTTCTCTCAGCCCCGCTTGGCAGATTCAAACGGGGAAGGCAGCTTACGAAGCTGAGTGTCCCAAGGATGAGCTGCCATCGTAGGTCAAACTGAGAGAATTGCCAGAGGACGGGCAAAGGCATAGAGGCTGAGCGGCGAGGATAGGCATGGGACGACCGCATTTCAATCCAGGTACATGACCGGGCGCATCCTGAGTACGATGGGAACAATCCTTCCGCCTGGAAGGAGTACATATGGGCTGCAATACACCTCCAATGCCGCCTCCCAGCGCTGCGTGAGACGGGATGCGCGTTCGTGACCACGGCTGTGGAGTCGGTGGATGACGACGTGCTGCGCATCCTAGACAAGGGCCACACGTGCGCCGACTTTATCCGTCTCGCCGGGCTGATGCGCGGGCTCGGACTTTTCCTCGTACCCACCTTCGTGCCTTTCACGCCCTGGACTACGCGAGAGGGCTACGAAGACCTGCTGGCCACCGTGATACGGCTGGGGTTGGTGGAGCACGTCCCGCCGGTGCAGCTCACCATCCGCCTGCTGATTCCCGCCGGGTCGCGTCTGCTGGAGGTTCTGCCACTGCACAACGCAGCCATCGGTCCCTTCCAGCAGGAGGCGCTGAGCTACCCGTGGGCAAACCCGGACCGCAGGGTTGACCGGCTCCAGTGCGACCTCGAAGCCATGGTGCAGCGCGAAGCCAAGGCCGGTGCGTCGCGCACGGTGATCTTCGAGGAAGCCTGGAAACTGCTGCAGTGCGCCATGAACGAAGACGGGGACGAAGCGCCGGCGCCGCTTCCGCTCGTTCCACCCGGACCACCGCGGGCCACCATCCCCTACCTGACTGAACCCTGGTACTGTTGATCCGAACCCACCAGCGGGCAGTTGGCCTGCTTCTAGTCCCCGGGAGAACACGCCGGATGGTCAGGACCAGGGGATCATCGTGCAGCAGATGGAGCAGTTCTTCTTGGGTGATGGGGCAGCGCTTCCGCCCAACTTCGTACCCCAAAAGAACAAGAGTTAACCGAAGCTCGCGAGGTACATGATCAGGGGATAAAGTCCCTAGTTCCTCAGGATCAATGCAGGGCTAAAGAGTGTGTGGGCGGCAGCAGATACGCTTGATCCGGTTCGTAAGGTAACATGCCCTCCTTGTCGCTTATTTACCTTGTCGCTCATTTACTTTAAAGGTAGGTTCAACCATGCGATCCGTCAATGTAGCCTTTGGCAAGCATTCGTGTCTTTGGGGCCGGGGAGCATTCTTGTTCCTGGTTCTTAGCCTTTGCCTCGTTAGCTCGGCGGTGGCCAGGGGGACCTCCCAGTGGACCCATCCGCTGGACCCGCTCAGCCAGGAAGAGATTGTCCAGGCGGTGGAGGTGCTGAAGGCCGAGGGCCACCTGAACGACGCCCGCCGCATCCCACATCTCGTTCTCGACGAGCCGCCCAAACCGCAGGGATGGAGCCACAAGCCCGGGGACCCGATCCGGCGTCAGGCGTTCGCGGTGATCTACGACCCGGCCGCCAATACGACTTTCGAAGCGGTCGTCGATCTTGGAACCAGGAAGGTCGTCTCTTGGAAAGAGGTTCGCGGGGTGCAGCCGGGCGTGACCCTGGAGGACCTGATGACCAACACGCCCAGCATTGTGCGTGCCGATCCCCGGTGGCGCGAGGCCTTGAAGAAGCGCGGGATCACCGACGTCGAGAACGTGCAAATCGATGCCTGGTCGGCTGGCCACTACGGCCTGCCGGGAGAGGATGGCATCCGCATAGTGCGTGCCGTTTCCTACTACCGGGGCACCTCGAAGAACCCCTATGCCCGTCCCATCGAGGGCGTGGTTGCCTACGTCAATCTCAACACCCGCAAGGTGATGAAGGTGGTTGATACGGGCGTTACGACGGTCCCGAAAGCCAACGCCGAGCTCGATCCGAAGTCCATCGGCAAGCTGCGGGCCGCGCCCAAGCCGCTTGAGGTCGTGCAGCCCCAGGGCGTGAGTTTCGATCTCCGGGGCAACGAAGTTCGCTGGCAGAATTGGCGCTTCCGCTTTGGCATGCATCCGCGCGAAGGCCTGGTGCTGTACACCGTCACCTATGAAGACCAGGAACGGTTGCGGCCGGTTCTCTATCGCGCCTCCGTCTCCGAGATGGTCGTGCCCTATGGCGACCCGGGGCCCATGTGGTTCTTCCGCAACGTATTCGACGAGGGCGAGTATGGCCTGGGCCGGATGGCGGTTCCGCTGGAGCCGGGGGCCGACTACCCCGCGAATGCAGTCCTCGTCGACGCCGTATTTGCCGATGACGAAGGGGTTCCGTTCACGGTGCCCCATGCCGTCTCCCTCTATGAGCGCGATGGGGGCATCCTGTGGAAGCACGCCGACTACGTGACCGGCCACAACGAGTCGCGCCGCGCCCGGCAATTGGTCCTCTCCTATGTCGCCAGCGTCGGCAACTACGAGTACGGCTTCAGTTGGATCTTCCACCAGGACGGGACGCTGGCGCCGCAGATCGAGTTGACCGGCATCGTGCAGGCCTCGGGCCGGCACCCTGGTTCCGGCTCCAGGCCGGAGGAGCCCCTGCACGGGCGTGTGGTCGCCGACGACGTAATGGCCGTCCACCACCAGCACTTCTTCAGCTACCGGCTGGATCTGGACGTGGACGGCGAGTCCAACAGCGTCGTGGAGGTGAATGTGGTGCCCGCGCCTCCGGGCCCCCACAACCCGCACCGCGGCGGATTTGTCGTCCAGGAAACTGCGTTGCGGACGGAGTTGGAAGCGAAGCGTCAGCTCAACCTAGCCTCCAACCGCAAATGGAAGGTGGTGAATCCGTCGGTCAAGAACGCCTTGGGAGGTTCAGTCGGTTACCTGCTGGTGCCTGGAGAGAACTCGGTTCCCTACGCCGCGCCGGATTCCTCGGTACGACACCGGGCGGGCTTCGTCAATGCGCACCTCTGGGTGACGCAGTACTCCCCCGAGGAGAAACACGCTGCCGGCGACTACATCAACCAGAACAAGGGCGGCGACGGCCTGCCCCGCTGGATCCGCGCTAATCGCTCGCTCAAGAATCAGGACATCGTCCTGTGGTACACCCTGGGCGTGACCCACGTACCGCGACCCGAGGAGTGGCCGGTCATGCCGGTGAAGCGCGTCGGCTTCCAGCTCATACCCGACGGTTTCTTCGACCGCAACCCGGCCCTGGATGTGCCCAAGGCGGAGTGAGAGGTTGCTTCGGGCCGGTGCATCACTCCCGTAGAGACGCCCGTTGGGGCGTCTTCCGGCTGTGAGACGTCGCGAGCTGCAGTTCTGCGTGAAGTTATCCTGGTGAAGCCCTCATCTCTGTTGCGAGGGAAGCACCAGCAAATGGACGCAAGCAGTCCGACCTGAGAGCCAGAGAGAATACGATGGCGCACTTTGAGGACAACAACGAGCCGAACGAAAACCGTACTGGAAGCTGGATCGCTTTGCGCGGTCCGCCCGCCACCTGTCGGTCGCCCTCGCGGAGCTGGAGGAGCTTGGCGTCGCGTTCGTCAGCCTCAAGGACCAGCTAGACCTGTCCACGCCGGCAGGCAAGCTGATGTTCCACGTCATCGCCGCCATGGCCGAGTTCGAGCTGGCCCTGACCAGGGAGCGGGTGAGGGCTGGGCTGGGCTGCGCCACGCCAAGGCGAAGGGCGTCGTCCTGGGCCGCCCGGTAGGAAAGAAAGGCCCGTCCCGCGTGACCCTGTGGCGGCGGTCGCGATCATCCTAGGATGACTGGATGCCTTAGGTAGCATCTGACTTCCTGCTCAACGGTTGGGCCCGGTTCCATACACGGAACACCTTCCTCGATGCCAGGTGCATGATGTCGGTGTACCCGGTGCTCACCCCCGCGATCCGCGCGGCCGGGCTCCCAGCCTGGTAATCGACCGTGACCTCATCGCCCACCTTGAACTCTGACGGGACCTGCTGATTTTTTTTCAGCGTGAACGTGAACCAGTGCTGCCCATCCTTCAAGACGCCGAGGGTATCCAGACCGACGGACTCGATCGTGTATTTGGGCATGAACGTTCCTCCTGGTTTGGTAATCCCATGTATCCTCGTGGCGAAAATCTTATGCACCTAGACCCAGACCAGGTTAACGTCCTTGTCGCGTACCTTCGACAATGGAAGATTCCCTTACTATGTGAATTTCAAGTTCGCACACAGACTCTAAAGCCCTGTTCCGCCCACAAAAATGAGGTCTCCGATACGCCCTACACGACTGGAAGGCTGGACGAGATTACGAAGTGCAGCTTGCGATGAGATTCCCGCAGAGCACCTTCGACGTATTGCGGCGAGTCGCCACGCGCGAATATAAACCCCAGATAACTTGATCCTTCCGGCAGTGGCACCAGTTTCTGCCGCAGCTTGGCGGTGATCTCGATTGCTTCGATTCCCGGCACCTGCGCGGCTTGCTCCAACTGCTCAACTCCTTGGTAGATCCCTTCCTGCGGGATGGGAATCATCATTACGCCAGAGCTGGCCTCCTCGCGTCCGAACTGCGTGACCGGCTCATCGAGCGCGTGCCGAATAATCAATTCCTCCAGCGAGATTCCGTTCCCGAAGCGCAGACTTCGCGCACAGAGCCCACCTATCGGACGCGCCGCGATCTCCAGAATCCAGTTGCAATTGTCTTTGACCCGCAACTCGGCGTGGAGCGGGCCATGAAACAGGCCGAGTGCATCGACCGCCCGTTGCAGCGTCCGAGCGACTTCGGCCTGTATGGAAGGTTCCAGTCGCGACGGAGTAACGTAGATTGTCTCTTCGAAAAATGGCCCGACCAGCGGGTCCGGCTTATCGAAAATCGCCAGCACTTTCAACTTGCCTCGGTCGGCCAAGCCTTCGACCGCGATCTCCAGCCCGTCGATATAGTTCTCCACCTGGATGAACTCGCTCGTCTCCTCACGCAAAACACCGACCTCCGGGCTTTGCAAAAGCTTCCGAATACGTTCGAACGCCTGCACAAATTCCTCGGGGGTATCGGCGCGAATCACACCACGGCTGCCGGAGAGCGCCAGTGGTTTGAGCACGCAGGGAAAGGTGATTTCCGCAGAGGCAACAACCGGGCGCGGATTCGAGTGCAAGGGAAATCTCTTGAAGGGCGGAACCTCCAGCCCGGCATCCCGCAACCGCTCGCGCGAACGGTACTTATCGCGGCAGATGTCGGCCGCTTCTGGAGGATGTCCTCGCAATCCGAGTTTATGGCAGGCGCGAGCGCCGGTTGACGTGGGCCGATCGCCGACGGAGACGATCGCGTCAAGAGGATGGGACGCGGCGAAATCGCAGATTTTCTCCGCCGAGGCTTCGGGATCTTCAAAACGCAGCGGAAGAGCCCCATCCTGCCACGGGTCATCGAGCACGTGGCAGCGGTCTGTTCCGAAGGTGATGGACAGGCCCAACTTCTGTGCGGCCTCGATGAGGGCGCACGTCTGGTATCCCGTGGTCGTGCACAACACGAGAAGTCTTCTTGGTTGGGAGGTGCCGATCATGGCTGGCCCAATCGCTGCAATCACTTTAGCAGCCGAGCCCAACCACTCGCCAGGTGCACATAGCAGTGCGTCTCAGCCCAGCACGCCCACTGGTCATTCAGAACAATGGCCCGAAGTTCTTTCTTGCTGATCCGCAGCTCCGCCCGATCCTTGTGTATCAGAACCGACTCGACCACTCTCCGTAGCATCTCGCGTATCTTGGAGGGAGATGCGGTACTCCAACGTCGAGGTGAATTCTGGGCGGCCAGAATGAGCTGTCGGGTACCTGGGGGCAACGGGGAAGAACAATGGATTTTGCGCCGGAAGTAACAAAACGTGCGTAGACCCAGTCGCCGGCGTAGCCAGCGTTACCCTGACAACTAAGGTCGGCACTTCAAAAATCATGGGCAAGTTCAACATCAACCTCAAGTAACCACCCGCCGCGCTGCCAGCTCCGCGCGCAATGCCCCATTCCTGCAAAGGGGTGGGCTCTGGTGCGGATGGCAGACCGTCGGGAGTGCTCCCGATGAAAATCGTTTCACAGTGTCGCGAACAGGCGAGACAGATGTACTATGGTGCCGTTTTCGAGATCAAAAAGGAAATTCCGGGCAAGGCCGCCTGAGGAGGGCGAAACAGCGTGCGCGTGTACCTTATCAATCCCAGCGAAGTTTCTTTCGGTACAGCCGTTATTACGCCTCGTTGGTTATATGTGCTGGCCGCGGCGACTCCCGCGAGCTTTGGCGATCCCTGCCTTGTCGATGAGACCCTGGACGCCATAGACCCACTCGCCATTCAAGCCGGAGATATTGTCGGCATCGGCATCCATACGGCGAATGCGCTGCGCGGTTACGAAATCGGGAAAATGGCCCGCGAACGCGGCGCCTACGTGGTGTTCGGAGGAATTCACGCAACCCTCTACCCGGCCGAAGCCCATGAGCTTGGCGGCGCGCATGCAGTCGTCAAAGGTGATGGCGATGTGGTGTGGGCGAAGGTGTTGTCGGATTGCTGCCGCGGAACTCCGCAACTGATCTACGAAGGAGGACGAATTGAGGCCACGGAATTCCTGCCTGCGCGCTGGGACCTGGTACCACGCAAGAGCTACATGTGGGCCTCGGTCCAGACCGTTCGGGGCTGTCCCAAGCATTGCTCGTTCTGCTCGGTCTGGCGGACTGACGGGCAGCGTCCCCGGCAGCGTGCCTCGGACGTGGTGGTGGAAGAAATCGTCCAGCTGCGACAGCTGGGCTTTCGCTTTATCGCGCTCGCCGATGACAATTTCTATCCTGTGACGCTCACGGATCTGCGACTGGCCGAGGAGCAGCACAATACTCACCGGCTCAATGAACTCAAAGCCATCCGGGCGGAGCGTTTCGAGCTGATGGCGCGTCTGGCGCAACTTCCGTCAGACACGATTTTCTTTACTCAGATCACCATGGAGGCCGCGGAAGACACCGAGTTCCTCGATGCCATGCACGCGGCCAACATCAAGGGTGCGCTGGTGGGAGTGGAGTCGGTGACTCCGGAAGGTCTGAAGGACGTTTACAAAGAGTTCAATGCGGCCGGGGAAGACCTGGT
>Ga0209726_10002235_pt1 | contig 29200 bp, 30 predicted proteins | sample Subgrocontami54m_FD_187453 | JGI IMG/M metagenome (GOLD analysis project Ga0209726, IMG submission 187453) | Subsurface groundwater microbial communities from S. Glens Falls, New York, USA - GMW46 contaminated, 5.4 m (SPAdes) (version 3) | ecosystem: Environmental > Aquatic > Deep subsurface >... | reverse complement strand
GGCCTCGACAAGATATTCATCGAGGCGGGTTTTGAATGGCGCGAGCCGGGCTGCTCGATGTGCCTCGGCATGAATGAAGACCAGTTGTCGCCGGGCGAGCGCTGTGCGTCGACCTCCAATCGCAATTTCGAGGGGCGCCAGGGCGCCGGCGGGCGCACCCATCTGGTGAGTCCGGCGATGGCGGCGGCGGCGGCGATCGCGGGACATTTTGTTGACGTGCGTGATTTTCACTGACGGAGAGGACGCGATGAACGGTTTGAGATTGCTGGGAGCGTTGGTTTGCGTTGTCGCGCTCGCCGCCTGTAATACCTTCGAAGGCGTGGGCAAAGACGTCAAGAAGGCCGGTCAGGCAATCGAGAAAGCGGCGGAAAAGGCGCGTTAATGGATAAATTTGTTTCCCGCGAAGGCCTGGTGGCGCCGCTCGACCGCGCCAATGTCGACACCGACGCGATTATTCCCAAGCAGTTTCTGAAGTCGATCAAACGCACCGGCTACGGACCCAATCTGTTCGATGCGTGGCGCTATCTCGATCACGGCGAGCCGGACATGGATAACTCGAAGCGGCCGCTCAATCCCGATTTCGTGCTCAACCAGCCGCGCTACCGGGGCGCGCAGATCCTGCTTGCGCGCGAGAATTTCGGCTGCGGCTCGTCGCGCGAGCATGCGCCGTGGGCGCTGCTGCAATATGGTTTCCAGGCGGTGATCGCGCCCAGCTTCGCGGACATTTTTTTCAACAACAGCTTCAAGAACGGCCTGTTGCTGATACGGCTCGATGCCAAGTCCGTCGATCGGCTGATCAACGAAGTCAACTCGACTCCCGGCTATCGCCTGGTGGTCGATCTTGAGCAGCAATGCGTGACTACGCCCGGCGGGGAAATACTTAAATTCGAAATCGACTCATCCCGCAAGCACAGCCTGTTGAACGGCCTTGACGAAATCGGGCTCACGCTCAAGCACGCCGACGAGATCAGGGCGTTCGAAGCGAAGCGGCAGCGCGAACAGCCGTGGCTGTTTTGAAAGCATGAAAATCGCGGTACTGGCGGGCGACGGTATCGGCCCGGAAATCATTGCGCAGGCGCTGAGGGTGCTGGAAGCACTGAGGCGCGACGGCGTTGGTCTTGAAATCGAGACCGCACCGTTCGGCGGCGCGGGCTATGACGCGCACGGTGACCCGTTGCCGGAGGCGACGCTGAAACTTGCCAAACAGGCCGACGCGGTGCTGTGTGGCGCGGTCGGCGGCCCGCGTTACGATGCGCTGCCGCGACCCCAGCGTCCCGAGCAGGGCCTGCTGCGGATCCGCAAGGAACTCGGCTTGTTCGCCAATCTGCGCCCGGTATTTCTGTTCGAGGAACTGGCGGGCGCATCTTCGCTAAAGCCGGAGCTGGTTGCGGGGCTCGATCTTCTGATCCTGCGGGAGTTGACCGGCGATATTTATTTCGGCGCACCGCGCGGGCGGCGCACCAACAGCAGTGGCGAGCGCGAAGGCTACGACACTATGCTGTATTCCGAGTCCGAAATCCGCCGTATTGCCGAAGTCGGGTTTCAGGCGGCGCTCAAACGCAGCCGGAAACTATGCTCGGTCGACAAGGAAAACGTGCTGGAGACCAGCCGCCTGTGGCGCGAGGTCGTGACGGATGTCGCCAGAAACTATCCGCAGGTCGGGTTGTCGCACATGTACGTTGACAACGCGGCGATGCAGCTGGTGCGCAGCCCCAAGCAGTTCGATGTCATCGTCACCGGCAATATGTTCGGCGACATCCTGTCGGATGAAGCGTCGATGCTTACCGGCTCTATCGGCATGCTACCGTCGGCTTCGCTCGATGCGAACAACAAGGGATTGTATGAGCCGGTGCACGGTTCGGCTCCCGATATCGCCGGCAGGAACATCGCGAATCCATTGGCGACGATATTGTCGGCGGCGATGATGCTGCGCTACACATTCAATCAGGAAGACCCGGCGCAACGCATCGAGGCCGCGGTGAAAAAGGTTCTTGCGCAGGGCTTTCGGACGGCCGATATCTGCGAGACTGAAACGCGCCGGGTTGGCACCGTCGAGATGGGCGACGCCGTCATCGCGGCCATGAAGTAAGCCGCGCGTCAACGCGTGCGATGCTCGAAACGTTGAAATTGGTTTCACAGGCGGAATCATGATGCAGGTCGGTTTTGTCGGATGGCGGGGCATGGTCGGTTCGGTGCTGATGCAGCGCATGCAGGCCGAGCGGGACTTCGATTTGATCGAGCCGGTGTTTTTTTCAACTTCCCAGGTCGGTGGCGCGGGTCCGGCGGTCGGCAAGTCAGCCGCGCCTCTCAAAGACGCGGGCGATATTAGCGCATTGAAATCGCTGGACGTCGTTCTTACCTGCCAGGGCAGCGATTACACCAGCGCGATTTATCCGAAGCTGCGCGCCGCGGGCTGGAACGGCTACTGGATCGACGCGGCCAGGACTTTGCGCATGAAGGAAGACGCGGTCATCGTGCTCGATCCGGTCAACCTCCCGGTCATCAGGGACGCCCTTGCAAAAGGGATCAGGAATTACATCGGCGGCAATTGCACGGTGAGCTGCATGCTGATGGGAATGCATGGCTTGTTCAAGCACGACCTCGTGGAATGGATGACCTGCATGACCTATCAGGCTGCTTCGGGCGGCGGCGCGCAGCACATGCGCGAGCTGCTGAGCCAGTTTGGGCTGGTCAACGCTGCGGTTAGCGACTTGCTGGCCGATCCGGCTTCCGCCATTCTCGAAATCGACCGCCGCGTGCATGCGAAGCAGACCGACGGTTCCCTGCCGATGGAAAACTTTCGTGGTGTGCCGTTGGCCGGTAACCTGATACCGTGGATCGACGCCGACATGGGCAACGGCATGTCGCTCGAAGAGTGGAAGGGCGGCGCCGAGGCCAACAAGATACTTGGACGCGGCGAGGCGTTTGGCAAGCCCGCCACGCCGGTCGAGAGCATTTGCGTACGGGTCGGCGCCATGCGATGCCACAGCCAGGGGTTGACCATCAAGCTGAAAAAAGACGTGCCGCTGGATGAACTCACCGGCATCATCGCGTCCGCCAACGAATGGGTGCGCGTAATCCCGAACCAGCGCGAACATTGCGAGCGGGAACTGACGCCGGCCGCCGTAACCGGCCGCATGCACATACCCATCGGTCGACTGCGCAAACTTGCAATGGGTGGCGAATACCTTTCCGCCTTTACGGTCGGCGATCAGCTTTTATGGGGCGCCGCCGAGCCGTTGCGCCGCATGTTGCGCATTGTGGTCGAGCATTAACTTGACCAGATAAGGTTGTGAGCGAAGTTGGAACCCTAACTGATTGATGTTAACCTACTTGTTCCAGAATTTAATAAAAGGGTGGGCATTGCACAAAATGCCTTATAAAACATGGCTGTGGGCGGCGCTATTGGTGGCGCTGCCGTGGGTAGCACATGCAGCCGGGTTGGGTAAACTCACCGTTTTGTCCCCACTGGGGCGGCCGCTGCTGGCTGAAGTTGATCTGGTATCGGTACGGAAAGACGAGATCGCGACGCTCACCGCGCGTATCGCCCCGCCCGAAGCTTTCACCCAGGCCAATATCCGCTACAGCCCGGCGCTGGTCGGAGTACGCCTGAGCATTGAACGTCGCGCCGACGGCCAACCCTACATCAAGATTATTTCTACCCGTCCGGTCAACGATCCTTTCATCGATTTGCTGATCGAATTGAACTGGTCACAGGGGCGTCTGGTGCGCGAATACACCGCGCTGATCGATCCGCCCGGCTATACGCCTACGCCGCTTGCTCTGCTCACTCCGGTGGAGCCCAGTGTCGTGCCTGAGCCGCGCGCGCCGGCGCCTGCCACACCGATTGCGGCCGCGCCTGCCGTTGCTCCTCCTGCTGCGGCGCCGGTTGCAGCTGCGTCTGCCGCTCCTCCGCCCGCGTCCGCGGCACCGGTTGAGGTTGCGCCCGCCGCTCCATCTCCTGCGCCCATGGCACCGGTTGAGGCTGCGCCCGCCGCCGCGCCGTCGTCAGCGCCCGCGGCGCCGGTTGAGGCCGCGCCTGCGGCGGCGTTGCCCGCACCCACTGCGCCGATTGAGGCGGCGCCTGCCGCACCGTCATCTGCCCCTCCCGCACCTCCTGCTGCAGTCGCGGCCAAGCCCGCTCCGTCACTCGCGCCAACCGCGCCGGTTGTTGCCAAACCTCGTGCCAAGCCGGCGGCTGCCACGCGTCCTGCTGTTCCGGCGAAAACTGAAAGCCGGGAATACGGTCCGGTCAAGGAAGGCGACACGCTCTACGGGATCGCCCGTAGCGTTAAGCCGGAGGGCATCACACTCGAGCAGATGCTGGTCAGCCTGTATCAGGCGAATCGCGATGCCTTCGTCGGCAACATGAGCCGTCTGAAAACCGGCAAGATTCTGCGCATTCCGGAGGAAGGGGAGATAGCTGCGATCGCGCAGCCCGAAGCGGCAAAAGAAGTGCGCATGCAAGCGACCGACTGGCACGCCTATCGCCGGAGGCTGGCTGACGCGGCTGGCGAGTCACCGGCGCAGGAATCGAAGTCTGCGGCGAGCGGCAAAATTACGACTGCCGTCCAGGACAAGGCGGCGGGCAGGGAAACGCCGAAGGAAGTTTTGAAACTATCCAAGGGCGAGCCGACAGCTTCCGGCAAGTCCCGCAGCAGCAAGGGTGCGCCGCGTCAGGCTGCGGAGCGTGCGCGCCTGCTCGAAGAGGAAGTGGCGGCGCGAGAGAAGGCATTAACCGAAGCCAATGAACGCATCGCGCATCTCGAGAAAACCCTCCATAACATGCAGCGGCTGCTCGAAGTCAAAGGGCAGCTGCCCGGCGTTCCGGACGCAACTACCCCGCCGCCCGCAAAATCCGAGCCGGCGAAAACGTCGGCCCCCGGGGATCCGGGCCAGATGGCGGCGAAAGCGCCGGAGAGTGGACAACCCGCCGTAGCGGCCGCGCCGCCGCCAGCGGCCGCGCCGCCGCAAGGCGAATCGCTCAAGGCTGAAGCGCGGAAGGCCGCGACTGTCACGCCCGCAGCCAAGCCCAAACCGGTCAATATAATCGCGCAGGCGCCGCCCGATCTGATTGACCAGATTCTCGCGGAGCCCCTGTATCTCGTCGCGGCCGGCGGGCTGCTTACATTGCTCGGCGGCACGGGCTACTGGTTTGTGCGCCGGCGCAGCGGGCGAATCAGGGATGAAGAACGCGAATTCGCGAGAATTGAGCCGCAACCCCCGGATTTAATGCCAGACGCTTTCCCCCCGCCGATCGTCGAGAGCGAAGAACGGGTCGACCCTCTGGCCGAGGCCGACTTGTATCTCAGCTTCGGTCGCGACGAGCAGGCTGAAGAGGTACTGAAGGAAGTGCTCGCGCAGGATCCGGCGAACGAAGAAGCCCAACTCAGGCTGTTGCAAATCCACGCCGGGCGCAATGATAGCGCCGCATTCGAGAGAATCGCGCGCGAGCTGCACGTCCGGACCCAGGGCACGGGCCAGAACTGGCTCAAGGCGGCGGCATTGGGCTACGCGCTCGATTCCGGCAATGCCCTGTATGCGGCAGGGGCAGGCATGCAGGCGCCGGCGGCTGCGGCGTCGGCTCGTAACCCGCTTGCGGATACTGACTTCGAATTGTTGCCGTCGGTTTCCAACGCGAATGCCGAATCTGATTCCGGCGCCGATGACGGCTCGCTGGTGGCGCAGTTGGGCAAAATGGCGCGCGCGGTGGAAACACCGGACACCGCTCGCGACACCGGCTCGGCACCACATGCCGCGGCTGGCGCCGACCCCGAGTTTGCCGTGCCGGATTTCATGTCCAGCTTCCAGGACCGCAGGCAATCACCCGCAGCATCCGAGGGTGAAGCGGACAGGACTGCCGTCACCGATACTCCGGCGCCGCCGCTGGCCGGCATGATAGATTTCGATACAACGCCGCTGACATTTGGCGGGGGTGAGAGTGATAGCCGTGACGGCACGCTAACCCCCGATTCCGGACAGCGTGACCCGGCAGCCGGCATGGGCATAGAGTTTGAAGTGGACAACGCGCGCGCGGAACCCGATACCAAGCCCGAAACGGCCGGTGCGGCGGACAGGGCGATTGCGTTTCCCGATTTCAAACTCGAACTTGCCGAAGATACCGCGGTCCCGCCCGCGCCCGATCTCAAGCTTGGCGACATCAATCTGAATCTCGATGATACTGCCGATGGCGCAGCAACCCGCGCCCCGCGATCAGGGGGCGACGCCAAGGACGGCCGCTGGTATGACGTGCAGACCAAATTCGATCTGGCCAAGGCGTACCAGGAAATGGGAGACAAGGACGGGACGCGAGAAATCCTGCGCGAGGTCATCAAGGAGGGCGACGCCGGACAGCAGGCAGCAGCGAAGAAATTGCTCGATTCCCTCGCCTGACGGGAGACTGGCCGGCCGCGCCGGATGGTGTGTCTTCCCGGTGCTTTTCCCAGGCTATTGAGTATTACCAAACCCCATGACACTGAATAACGATTCCGACATATTTCCCTCACCCTCGGTCCCTCTCCCGGAGGGAGAGGGATGCAAAGCCCTTCTCCCCCCGGGAGAAGGGTGGGGATGAGGGAAAAGTGTCGCGCAGTTACGTAATTCTCAATAGATGAATTGCGATGAGAATTGCGCTTGGCATGGAATACCATGGCGGCGCATTCTGCGGCTGGCAGAAACAGCCGTCGGGGTGCTCGGTACAGGACGCACTTGAGCGCGCGCTGGCGGAAATCGCGGGCGAGCAGGTGGCAACGGTGTGCGCCGGGCGCACCGACGCCGGCGTGCACGCCCTGGCGCAAACGGCGCATTTTGACACCACGATTGAGCGTCCCGAGTCGGCGTGGGTTCGCGGCACCAATGCATTACTGCCCCAAGGCGCGGCGGTGACCTGGGCGCGTCCGGCAGCCGATGATTTCCACGCGCGTTATTCGGCGCGCGAGCGCTGCTACCGCTACGTGCTGCTCAATCACCGGCTGCGTCCCGTGCTCGACTCCGGCCGCGTCGGCTGGTTTCATCTGCCGCTTGATCTCGATTCGATGCGTGCTGCGGCACAGCACCTGATCGGCGCGCACGATTTCAGTGCATTTCGCGCGGCGGAATGTCAGGCGAAGTCACCGGTGCGTGAACTACGACGGCTGGACATCCGGAGGCACGGCAACTATGTCGTGTTCGAACTTGCGGCCAACGCGTTCCTGTACCGCATGGTGCGCAACATCGTCGGCTGCCTGGTTTACGTCGGCAAGGGCAAACACCCGCCGGTATGGCTTGGGGAAGTGCTGGCCGGCCGCGATCGCAAACTGGCGGCCCCGACGCTGGAGGCGGCGGGATTGTATCTGGCCGAGGTCAGCTATGATGCGAAGTGGGGTCTGCCGCAAGCGACGCGCAATTTGTGGTTTGACGAAAATCCGTGTTAATCGGCGTTTCATCGATATCTGGGTGCCCAGATGATTTTTCCGGTAATTGACGAAACCACGACGACCGCGGTCAAAATCTGCGGCATTACGCGCGCCGAAGACGCCCTCGCGGCGGCACGTTACGGCGCACACGCGCTGGGTTTCGTTTTCTATGCCCCCAGTCCGCGTTGCGTGGCGCCGCAGCTCGCCGCTGAAATTATCCGCGGGCTGCCGCCACTTGTCACCGCGGTCGGATTGTTTGTCAACCCGGAGCAGGGCGAGATCGAGCGCGTGCTTGCCCGTACTCCGCTTCATCTGCTGCAGTTCCATGGCGAGGAGACGCCTGAATTCTGCGCGGGTTTCGGTCTGCCGTACATCAAAGCGGCGCGCGTAAAGGCGGAGCTCGATTTGCTACAATATGCGCAACGCTACAGCGCCGCGCGCGGCTTGCTGCTCGACGCCTTTGTGGAAGGCACGCACGGCGGCACCGGTGCGGCGTTTGACTGGAGCCTGATACCGCGCATGTTGCCGCTCCCGGTAATCCTGTCGGGCGGCCTTAACCCCGGCAACGTCGCGGACGCGATACGCAGTGTCAGGCCAAGGGCGGTCGATGTCAGTTCCGGCGTCGAGGCGGGTCCCGGTATCAAGGATCCGCACAAAATCTCAGATTTTTTGCGAGAGGTGCGCAGTGCGGATGTATGACCTGCCGGACGGCAACGGGCATTTCGGACCTTATGGCGGGGTGTTCGTTGCCGAAACACTGATCGAGGCGCTCGATCAGCTCAAGGCCGCCTACGAGCGCTACCGTGAGGACCCCGAGTTCCGTGCCGAGTTCGAATATGAACTCAAGCACTACGTCGGCCGGCCAAGCCCGGTTTACCATGCCCGGCGCTGGTCCGAACATTTCGGCGGTGCGCAGGTGTACCTCAAGCGCGAGGATTTGAATCACACCGGCGCCCACAAGATCAACAACACGGTCGGCCAGGCGCTGCTCGCAAAGCGCATGGGCAAGCCGCGCGTGATCGCCGAGACCGGTGCCGGCATGCACGGTGTCGCGGCGGCGACGGTCGCTGCTCGTTACGGCATGGAGTGCGTGGTCTACATGGGTTCCGAGGACATCCGGCGCCAGGTACAGAACGTCTATCGCATGAAATTGCTGGGTGCGCGCGTGGTTCCGGTCGAATCGGGATCGAAAACGCTGAAGGATGCGTTAAACGAAGCGATGCGGGACTGGGTCACCAACGTCAACAACACGTTTTACATTATCGGTACCGTTGCCGGTCCGCATCCGTATCCGGTAATGGTGCGCGACTTCCAGTCGGTGATCGGCAAGGAGGCGAGGCAGCAAATGCAGGAACTGGCGGGGCGCCAGCCCGATGCGCTGCTCGCGTGCGTCGGCGGCGGCTCCAACGCGATGGGCTTGTTTTATCCGTATATTCCCGACGAGAGCGTGCGGCTGGTCGGCGTCGAAGCCGCGGGCCTCGGGCTCGAGAGCGGCAAGCACGCCGCGACGCTGTGCGCCGGCAAGCCCGGTGTGCTGCACGGCAACCGAACCTACCTGTTGCAGGACGACAACGGCCAGATCATCGAAACGCATTCGATTTCGGCCGGTCTCGACTATCCCGGCGTCGGGCCGGAGCACGCGTGGCTGAAAGACAGCGGACGCGCCGAGTACGTCGCCGTGACCGACGACGAAGCACTGGAGGCATTTCATCACCTGTGCCGGCTGGAAGGCATTATTCCTGCGCTCGAATCGTGCCACGCGCTCGCATACGCGATGAAGATGGCGCCGCGCATGAGAGCGGATCAGATCCTGCTCGTCAATCTCTCCGGCCGCGGCGACAAGGACATGCATACCGTCGCCGAACAGTCGGGACTCAAGTTTTAAATGTCCCGTATCGCCGCCACGTTCGACGCGCTCCAAAAGCGCAGCCGCAAGGCGCTGATCCCGTTTGTCACCGCCGGCGACCCTGATCCGGCGATGACGGTACCGCTGATGCATGCGCTCACCGCTGCCGGCGCAGATGTCATCGAACTTGGCGTGCCGTTCTCTGATCCCATGGCGGACGGGCCTACCATTCAGCGCTCGAGCGAGCGCGCGCTCAAGCATGGCACGTCATTGAAACACGTGCTCGGTTTTGTCTCTGACTTTCGCCGGACTAACGACGAGACGCCGGTGGTATTGATGGGTTACGCCAACCCGATCGAGGCCATGGGTTACGAGAAGTTCGCCGACGCGGCACACGCATCCGGTGTCGACGGGGTACTGGTTGTCGATTATCCGCCCGAGGAATCAGGCAGACTTTCCGGGCTGCTCGCGCAGCGCGCAATCGATGCAATCTTTTTGCTTGCCCCGACTTCCACTGCGGCGCGCATCGAGCAGGTGGCGGCTTGCGCGCGTGGCTACATCTACTATGTGTCGCTGCGAGGAGTAACGGGTGCTTCGCACTTCGACCTCGATGAGATTGCGCGCAAGCTGCCGCAAATCCGTTCACGCATCAAATTGCCCATTGGAGTCGGATTCGGCATACGCGATGCGCAGACCGCGAAAGCAGTCGCCAGGTTCGCGGATGCCGTGGTCATCGGCAGCCGGCTGGTGCAGGAGATGGAAACCGGCCCGCGCGAACGTGTACTGGACAACATTTCGGTTCTGGTAAAGGATATCCGCAGCGCGCTCGACAGCGAAACGGTGACCCCATGAGCTGGTTACAGAAATTACTGCCGCCCAAGATCAAACGCGATACCGGCAGCCCGAAAAAGACGGTGCCGGAGGGTCTGTGGAGCAAATGTGATTCGTGCGAGGCGGTGCTTTATCGCGCCGACCTGGAGCAGAACCTGTTTGTCTGTCCTAAATGCGGCAATCATAACCGGATTACGGCGCGTGAGCGCCTCGATTGCCTGCTCGACGCCGAGGGCCGCTACGAGATCGGATATGAGATCGTTCCGGTCGACAGCCTCAAATTCAAGGACAGCCGGCGTTACACCGAGCGTCTCGATGAGGCGCGGAAAGACACTCTGGAAGACGACGCGCTGGTGGTGATGCAGGGCAGCGTCAAGACCGTTCCGCTCATCGCCTGCGCGTTCGAATTCAGGTTCCTCGGCGGCTCGATGGGTTCGGTCGTCGGCGAACGCTTCGTGCGCGGCGTGCAAGTTTGCCTCGATCAAAAGCTGCCGCTGGTGTGTTTTACCGCGAGCGGCGGCGCGCGTATGCAGGAAGGCCTGCTGTCGCTGATGCAGATGTCCAAGACCTGCGCCGCGCTGACGCGGCTCGCTGCGGAACGCCTGCCGTTTATTTCGGTGCTGACCGATCCGACCATGGGCGGCGTGTCGGCAAGCTTCGCGCTGATCGGCGATGCCGTGCTGGCGGAACCGGGCGCGCTGATCGGTTTTGCGGGTCCGCGCGTGATCGAGCAGACGGTGCGCGAAACGCTGCCCGAGGGCTTCCAGCGTTCCGAATTCCTGCTGCAGCACGGCGCCATTGACCTGATCGTCGACCGGCGCGAAATGCGCGACAAGCTTGCCAACCTGATCACGCTGATGCTCAAACTTCCCGCAGTGGATTGATCAGTTGCGCGTTTCGAGTCCGCAACCCGGCTTCATTTTCACGCGGCAATTTGTTACCGCATCGGCACTGCACTTGGTTACGACGTACCCGCGACCTTTTTGCCTGAGTTCAACCTGAATCCCCAGGCCCAAGTCCCGAAACTGAAGACACTCGATGAGTGGCTTGGGTATCTTGAGCGTCTGCATCCGCAGACAATCGCGATGGGCCTCGAACGGGTGCTGCGCCTCAAGCAGGCGCTCGCACTCGAGCCAGGCTGTCCGATCATTGCGGTCGGCGGCACCAACGGCAAGGGTTCGTGCTGCGCGATGCTGGAAGCGATACTGTTGCATGCCGGCTACCGCGTCGGCTGCTACACCTCGCCGCATCTGCTGCGTTACAACGAGCGCGTGCGCATCGACGGCAAGGAGGCGGATGACAGTGTATTGTGCCGCGCGCTCGAGCGCGTTGAAGCCGCCCGGGTCGCCAGGGCGGACGGCGTGCTGCTCACTTATTTCGAGTTCGGCACGCTGGCGGCGATGTTGGCATTCGCAGAGGCCGGTATTGAAGCCGCGATACTGGAAGTGGGGCTGGGCGGCCGGCTCGATGCGGTCAACGCATTCGATGCCGATTGCGCGGTGGTGTCCTGCGTTGATCTCGATCATCAGGGATATCTCGGCGATACGCGCGAGTTGATCGGGTTCGAGAAAGCCGGGATTTTCCGCGCCGGCAGGCCCGCGATCTGTGCCGATGCCGATCCGCCCGCGGCGCTGACAGCGCACGCCGCCGACATCGGCGCCGGGCTGATGCTGATCAACCGCGATTTCGGCTGCGAGGACGGGAAAATCGGGTGGCGCTATTGGGGTCCGGGCGGCACGCGCCCGAGCCTGCCCTATCCGGCGCTGCACGGCACTTATCAACTGACCAACGCGGCGGCGTGTATCGCCGCACTCGACCGATTGCGCGAACTGCTGCCGGTGACCGCGCAGGATATTCGCGGCGGCATGCAGCAGGTGCGTCTCACCGGCCGTTTCGAGGTGCTCGCGGGCCGGCCGACGGTGGTTCTGGACGTCGCGCATAACCCGCACGCGGCGCGTGCGCTGGCCGCCAACCTTGCTGCGATGCCGGTATCCGGTGACTCGCTCGCGGTTTTTGCCATGCTCAAGGACAAGGATATCGCGGGCGTGATCGACGCGGTGAAGAGCCGAATTTCACGCTGGTTTGTGGCAACGGCGGAAGGACCGCGCGGCACTAACGCGCGGCAACTTGCCGAGGCATTGCGGCACTCGGGCGTCACTGCTCCGGTCAGTCAGTTCGAAAACGTCGAAGATGCCTGGCGCGCCGCATGCAATATCGCGGCGGAAAATGATAAAATCGTCGTTTTCGGATCGTTTCTTACGGTCGCTGCGGTGCTGCACGAGCGGCAACGGGCGGGCGCAGATGCAACCAACGCAACGTAAGGCGTAATGTCCGGATCATGGCGAAATCCATCAGCGCAGAAGAACTGCAACTCAGAAAACGCGCACGCAGGCGGCTGATCGGCGCGATAGCCCTGGTGACGATCGTGGCTGTGTTCCTGCCGATGGCTCTTGATCACGATCCCAAGCCGCTAACTCAGGACATCAGCATACAGATACCCGCGCTTGGTTCGGGTGCTCTCACTTCCAGGATCGTGCCCGTGCCCGAGGTGAGGCCAACCGCCAAACCCGAAACTCCGGCTCAGCCTGTAGCTGAACCTGAAATCCCGGCCAAAGACGACGCGCCGAAAGCTGCGCCGGCGCCGAAAAAACCGGCAACAGAGCCCAAGGCGCAGCTCAAGCCTGCGGCGCAGCCTGCCGTCAAGCACGCTCCGGAAAAAACTGCGGAACCGGCGCGGCCTGCGGCCGGGAGCGAAGTCGCCTATGTGGTACAGGTTGCCGCGTTAAACGATGCCAACAGGGCAAAACAGATGCAGGAAAAAATCGCGGCGGCCGGTGTGAAATCGTATACCGAGGTGGTGCCGGCGAAGAATGGAAGCGTGACGCGCGTGCGCGCCGGGCCGTTCGCATCGCGCGATGAAGCCGAAAAAGTCCTGGCCAAGCTGAAAGGCATGGGGCTCAACGGCAATGTGGTAACGAAATGACCTGGGTCGATTATGCGGTGCTGGCCATCGTCGCGATCTCGGTACTATTGAGCGTCATCCACGGTTTTGTGCGGGAACTGCTGGCGCTGGCATCCTGGATCACCGCGTTCCTGACAGCGCAGACCTATGCGGCCGCGGTCATGCCGCTGATGCCCGCTGCGATACCGGGGGATTCATTGCGGCTGCTGGCGGCTTTTCTGGTCGTATTCCTGTCGGTGCTGCTGGCGATGAGTTTGATCGCGATTGCGTTTTCGAAGCTGGTTCACAAAAGCGGGCTGGGACTCGCTGATCGAATGCTCGGCGCGGTGTTCGGGCTGGTGCGCGGACTTGGGATCGTGATGATCGTGGTGCTGCTGGTGGGATTGACTTCGTTGCCGCGGCAGCCGGCGTGGCGCCACGCAATACTTAGCGCGCCGCTCGAAATGCTGGCCAACGTGATCAAAGTCTGGCTGCCATTCGATTTTTCGCAACATATTAAATACGGCTAGGGAACAATATGTGTGGCGTCCTTGGGGTGGTGGCAAAAAACCCGGCTAACCAGTTGCTCTACGACGGGCTGCTGGTGCTGCAGCACCGCGGCCAGGACGCAGCCGGCATCGTTACCGCCGAGGGTGCGACTTTCCACATGCACAAGGGCGGCGGCATGGTGCGCGACGTTTTCCGCACCCGCAACATGCGCACGCTGCTCGGCGCGTGCGGCATCGCCCACACCCGTTATCCCACCGCCGGCTCGGCATGGTCGCAGGCTGAATCGCAGCCGTTTTATGTCAATTCTCCATTCGGCATCGTGCTCGGACATAACGGCAATTTGACCAATACCGCCAAGCTCAAAAGCGAACTTTTTCGCCAGGACCTGCGCCACGTCAACACCAACTCCGATTCCGAGGTGCTGCTCAACGTGCTCGCGCACGAGCTGCAGGAGGGCGCCGCCAATTACAAGATCGATGCCGCGACCATTTTCGCGGCGGTATCGGGCGTGCACCGTCGCTGTCGCGGCGCTTATGCGGTGGTGGCGATGGTTGCGGGCTACGGACTGCTCGCGTTTCGCGACCCGTACGGCATCCGGCCGCTGGTATTCGGCAAGCATGAGTCCGAACTCGGCACCGAGTACATGGTCGCTTCCGAGTCCGTTGCGCTCGATGCGCTCGGTTACGAACTGGTGCGCGACGTGGCGCCGGGAGAGGCGATATTCATCGACGAAGACGGGCATTTTTATTCGCACCAATGCGCGCCCAACCCGACGCTCAATCCGTGCATTTTCGAGTATGTTTATCTGGCGCGTCCGGACTCGGTGATTGACGGAATTTCGGTTTACGAGACCCGTTTGCGCATGGGCGAGAGCCTGGCCGACAAGATCGGGCGCGACTTTGCGAATCTCGACATCGACGTGGTGATTCCGATTCCGGATTCGAGCCGTCCCTCGGCGATGCAACTTGCCAACCGGCTGAATCTTCCGTACCGCGAAGGTTTTATCAAGAACCGCTATATCGGCCGCACCTTCATCATGCCGGGTCAGGCGATACGCAGCAGGTCGGTGCGCCAGAAACTCAATGCGATCGGCATGGAATTCAAGGGCAAAAACGTGCTGCTGGTCGACGATTCGATTGTTCGCGGCACCACCAGCCGGGAAATCGTGCAGATGGCGCGCGAGGCGGGCGCGCGCAGGGTGTTTTTCGCGTCCGCCGCGCCGCCGGTGCGCTTTCCCAATGTTTACGGCATCGACATGCCGACGCGGGATGAATTGATCGCCACTGGCCGCAATGATGACGAGATCGCGCACGAGATCGGCGCCGACCGGTTGATCTACCAGGATCTCGAGGCGTTGATAGCGGACGTGCGCTCGGTCAATCCCGAGGTCACCAGTTTCGAGGCCTCGTGCTTCAGCGGCGTTTACGTCACCGGCGATGTAACGCCGGAATATCTCAACGGCGTTGAAGCGCAACGCCGCGACGGCAACAGGCAGGCCGAACTGGCAGCGACAACACAGCTCGACCTGAATCTTGAGGTGGTCGACTAGGGCCGGATTTGACAAGTTATCCGCCAGCGGGTAACGTTCCAATTGCGCCGATTTGATATCAGCTTGCGGGCGCCGCCGGGCAACCGGGTGAAAAATAAATACGGCTAAAGCGAGCCAGTAACCCGGTCCGCGCAAGCTGATCGGGTTTTTTATTTTGCGGCGAAGGAGTCGTGATGACAGACAAATACCAGTTGGACACGCTGGCGGTGCGCGCCGGCATCGAGCGCAGCCAGTTCGGCGAGCATTCGGAAGCGCTGTACCTGACGTCGAGCTTCGTCTTCAAATCGGCGGCGCAGGCGGCCGAGCGCTTCGCGGAGCGCGAGAAGGGGCCGATTTATTCACGCTTCACCAATCCGACGGTGAAGGTGTTCGAGGAGCGGCTTGCGGCGCTCGAAGGGGCGGAGTGCTGTATCGCGACCGGTTCCGGCATGTCGGCGATCCTGGCGATGACGATGGGGCTGCTGAAGGCCGGCGATCACGTGATCGTGTCGCAGAGCGTGTTCGGCGCGACAGTGCAACTGTTCGGCACCATCCTGAAGCGCTTTGGCCTCGAAACCACATTCGTTTCGGCGACCGCTGTCGCGGCGTGGCAAAACGCGGTCAGGCCGAATACGCGGTTGCTGTTTCTGGAAACGCCGTCCAACCCGCTGACCGAGATCTCCGACATTCCGGCGCTCGCGGCGGTGGCGCGCCGGGCCGGCGCGCTGCTTGCGGTCGACAACTGCTTTTGCACGCCGGTATTGCAGAAACCGCTCGAACTCGGCGCCGACATCGTGATCCACTCGGCGACCAAGTATCTCGACGGTCAGGGCCGGGTGCTCGGCGGCGCGGTGCTCGGCAAAACCGGAGTCATTCGCGAGGGCGTGTTCGGCTTCCTGCGCACGGCGGGGCCGACACTGAGCCCATTCAATGCGTGGGTGATCCTGAAAGGACTGGAGACGCTGCGAATCAGGGTGGAAGCGCAGTCAGCCGGCGCGCTCGAGCTTGCGCGCTGGCTTGAAAAACAGCCGAAGATAGAGCGCGTCTATTATCCGGGCCTGCCATCGCATCCGCAGCACGCGCTCGCGATGAAGCAGCAGAAGAACGGCGGCGGGATCGTTTCGTTCGAAGTCAAAGGCGGCAAGGACGCCGCGTGGCACGTGGTGGACAGCACGCGGCTCATCTCGATCACCGCCAACCTCGGCGATACCAAAAGCACGATTACCCACCCGGCGACGACCACCCACGGCCGCATCACGCAGGAAGCACGCAACGCGGCGGGTATCAGCGATGGATTATTGAGAGTGGCGGTCGGGCTCGAAGCGCTCGACGACATCAAGGCCGATCTCGCGCGCGGGTTGGCGTAAGTCAGACGCCGAGCTTGATTGCTCGCCGGCCCGCAGCGCTATGCAGCTTCCTTCATCGGTTGCACATCGCGCTTGATCTTTGATTCGAGGGTTTGTTGCGCCACTTGCAGATCGAAGTGAGCCTGCCAGTTCAGCCAGGATTGCGCATCGGTGCCGAAATAGCGCGCGAGCCGCAATGCGGTGTCCGGCGTGACAGCGCGTTTGCCCGCCACGATCTGCCCGATTCGAATCGGTTGCACGCCAATGGCCTTGGCCAGCGCATATTGCGTAAGGCCGTATTCGGTCATTAATTCCTGTAAGAACAAGCCGGGATGCACCGGCAACAATCGTTTCGCCATCGCTGACCCCATTCAATGATAATCGACTATTATTATCGCGCCTCGATAATAGGCGCAAGAAGTATCAGGAGCGCGCTGCCGCCGGCATCGGCGACGGCCTGCTGCGCGTGGCGGTCGGTCTTGAAGCGCCCGACGATCTCAAGGCCGATTTGGCACGCGGGCTGGCGTAAGGGGCTTTATTGCGGGAGGCTCCCGCGCCGCGACGGGAGGGAATACCGGTGCAGTTATTGCAGCGCGGGCAGCGTGATCACGCGACATCCCGCCGCGTCGCAATGCAGGTAGCTGCCGCTCGTGTACCAGTCGGCGAGCACCCAGCGCTCGCAGTCATGTCCGTCAATGCCATGCCGGTGCAACGCGGGCCTGTGGGTGTGGCCATGGATCAGTCGCGGATAGCCGTGCTTGCGTAGCACCGCTTCGACCGCGGCAGGCGTCACGTCCATGATGGATTCCGGCTTGCGTTGTTTTTCCTCGCTGCTCCGGGCGCGCAGGCCGGCAATGATCTGCTTGCGATTTTCGAGCGATTGCGCCAGAAACTGCTGCTGGTATCCGGGGTCGCGGACCTTGGCGCGGAATTCCTGGTATCCGAGATCGTCGGTGCACAGCGTGTCGCCGTGCATCAGCAGCGTCGGCACGCCGTACAGATTCATCTGCGTGGGGTCGGGCAGCAGTTTCGCGCGGCACGCCGCAGTAAACCGCTCACCGATCAGGAAGTCACGATTGCCGTGCATCAGGAAAAGCGCAACGCCGCGGTCGGCGAGTTCACGCAGCGCCGCTGCTACCGAGGCGTTGAACGGATCGTCGTCATCGTCGCCGGCCCAGTATTCGAACAGGTCGCCGAGGATGTAGAGCGCTTCGGCCTGTGCGGCCGGGCCGCGCAGAAACCCGAAGAAAATCCGGTTGATCGCGGGACGGGTGGGGCAGAGGTGGAGATCGGAGGTAAAAATGCTGTACATTTTTGGCGGTCTGCCGCCTCACGAATTCAAACGACTTCCGCTTTCTCGATCACCACGTCTTCCACCGGCACGTCCTCGTGCCCGCCACGAGTACCGGTTTTGACGCCCTTGATCTTGTCGACGACCTCGGTTCCCGCGGTGACTTTGCCGAATACGCAGTAGCCCCAGCCCTGGTTAGTGGGCGCCGTGTGGTTGAGAAAATTGTTGTTGCCGACATTGATGAAGAACTGCGCGGTCGCCGAATGCGGGTCCGAGGTGCGCGCCATTGCGATCGTGTAGTTGTCGTTCCTGAGCTTGTTGTCGGCCTCGTTCTTGATTTGCGCGCCGGTCGGCTTCTGCTTCATGCCGGGCTCGAAACCGCCGCCCTGGATCATGAAACCGTCGATGACGCGATGAAAAATCGTATTGTTGAAATGTCCGCTTTTGACGAAGTTGAGAAAATTCTCGACCGTGACCGGCGCCTTGGCGGCGTCGAGTTCGAGCGTGATAGTGCCGTGTGTCGTTTGAAGTTTGACCATAAGTGAGTGAATGAGTTAAGGGTTAAGGAAATTCGGACCGCAAAACTACTTCGCGGCCTTTTCGGCGTGGACGACAACTTTCGCGTCTTCGATCACAACCGGCTTGCGCGGCACGTCGCGATGCGGCGGCATGCCGGGACCGGTCTCGACAGCGGCGATCCTGGCAACTACGTCCATGCCCGTGACCACTTTGCCGAATACCGCGTACCCCCAGCCGTCCTGGCCGGGAGAATTCAGGAAGTCATTGTTCTTGAGGTTGATGAAAAACTGCGCGCTCGCTGAATGCGGGTCGTTGGTGCGCGCCATCGCGATTGTGCCGGCGTCGTTTTTCAGGCCGTTCTTTGCCTCGTTGCGTATCGGCGCGCGCGTCGTCTTCTGCACGAAATCCACGCTGAAGCCGCCGCCCTGGATCATGAAGCCGGGAATGACGCGGTGGAATACCGTGCCTTTGAAATGGCCGTCCCGCACGTACTGCAGAAAATTCTCGACGGTCACGGGTGTTTTACCGGGATAAAGCTCGATCGTGATCGAGCCCAGATTGGTTTTGAATTCGACCCGGGGATCGGCTGCAAGCGCGCTGGAGCACAAAATAAGGCCGGCAATGAGTGCGTGGAGTGTTGATTTCATGAAGTTCACTGTTGGTGGATGAAAACGGTGGCGGGATTCCGACCGCCGTGCGGGACCTGCATGTGGCGAATGCTGCATGCCGCGCGGCAGATCACCGGCCTGCGCCGCGGCCCGGCGACATTTTCCGGATCGTCTCGAGCTTGGACTGAATTGCGGCGTTGTTTTTGTCGAGCTGCAGCGCCTTGTCGTATGACTGGCCTGCCATTCTGGCGTAAAGATCACCGAGATTTTCGTGCGCCATTGCATAGTCCGGGTGGGTGCGGATCGCCATTTCGAGCGCGCCGTGCGCCTTGTCGTATTGGCCCAGCGATGCGTGGAGCACGGCGAGGTTGTTATACGGCTCCGGCAGTTCCGGATAGTCCTCAACGAGACCGGTGAAAATGCCGATCGCGTCGGCCGGCTTGTTCTGCTCGGTAAGTATCAGTCCCTTGAGAAAACGTGCGCGCGCATCCTTGGGATTGCTCCTGAGCAAGCCCTCGATGCGCTCCAGCGCTGCTGCATGCTGGCCGGAGCGGAACATTCGGGAGGCGTCCTGATAAGCGTCGCTTTGCGCGCCGGCCTGGGCCGAAATCAGCAGGCCGATCAGCAAAAGTCCGAGGCGGACGGGCAGAGGCATGGCTGTGCTATACTTTTTTGAATTTCATGGAGTTACTTCGCTGAAGCGGGGAATTGTACCAGAACCCCGGTCGAATTAATCGCGTGTCGCCGCAGTCCCGACTGCGGCCAACCTCGTTCCGGCGTCCCGTCTCGGGCGGGTAGCGGGCGCGAAGTCCCGCCCACCGTAAGGTGGGGCGGATTGTGCCCGGGGCCGATTGCGTTGTCGTTTTGCCGCCATGCTCAAGCTCTATAACTCGCTGACCCGCGCCAAACAGGAATTCTCTCCGATTGTGCCCGGCCAGGCGCGCATTTACGTCTGCGGCATGACGGTGTATGACTATTGCCACCTTGGTCACGCGCGGGTGCTGGTGGTGTTCGATATGGTGGCGCACTGGCTGCGTGTTTCCGGTCTGGCGGTAACATACGTGCGCAACATCACCGATATCGATGACAAGATCATCAAGCGCGCCGCCGAGAATAACGAGCCGATCGATGTGCTCACGGCGCGCTTCATTCAGGCGATGAGGGAGGACGCTGCCGCGCTCGGGGTGCGTGATCCGGATTTCGAGCCGCGTGCAACAGAGTTCATTCCGCAGATGCGCGAAATCATCAGTTTGCTTGAGCAAAAGGGGCTGGCTTACGTCGCATCCGACGGCGATGTCAACTACTCGGTGCGGGATTTCCCGGGCTACGGCAAGCTTTCGGGCAAATCGCTCGATGACCTGCGCGCCGGCGAGCGCGTCGAGATCGCCCAGGCCAAGCGCGATCCGCTCGATTTCGTGCTGTGGAAGCACGCCAAGCCGGGCGAGCCGCAGTGGCCGAGCCCGTGGGGGGAGGGCCGGCCGGGTTGGCACATCGAATGCTCGGCCATGTCGAGCGCGTTGCTGGGCCGGCACTTTGATATTCACGGCGGCGGCCAGGACCTGCAGTTCCCGCACCACGAGAACGAGATCGCGCAGTCCGAGGGCGCCTACGACCACGCCTTCGTCAATTACTGGATGCATAACGGTTTCGTGCGCGTCGATGACGAAAAGATGTCGAAATCGCTCGGCAATTTCTTCACCGTGCGCGAGGTGCTAGGTGTACTGACTGAAAATTACCATGGCGACCGGGAAAAAGCGGCCGAAGTGGTGCGGTTCTTCATTCTGCGCGCGCACTACCGCAGCCCGCTCAATTACTCCGACCAGCACCTCGAGGATGCGCGCCAGGCACTGACGCGGCTTTACACCGCGCTCAAAGCGCATGACGCTGCGCCGGCGCCGGTGGGCTGGAACGAACCGTACGCGGTGCGTTTCCGGGAAGCGATGGACGACGACTTCAACACGCCCGAAGCAGTCGCGGTCCTGTTCGATCTTGCCAACGAGGTCAATCGCAGCGGTTCGCGCGACGCCGCGGTGCTGCTCAAGTCGCTGGGCGCGATGTTGGGGTTACTCCAGCGGGACCCGACCAGCTTCTTGCAGGGCCGTGGTGGGACAGGGTCCGCTGAATTTAAACTCCCAATGTCCACGTTAGATGCAACGGGCACCAACTACACAGAGAAGCTTATCGCTGCCCGGACTGCCGCGCGCAAGGCCAAGAACTTCGCCGAGGCCGACCGCATTCGCAGGGAGCTTGAAGACGCCGGCATCGTCCTCGAGGACAAGCCCGGCGGCAGGACGGAGTGGCGGCGGAAGTAATCCGCTGAATCTTCATGGTCCCGATACTGCAAAGCGCGTTCGGGTTTGTTGCGATTCTTTTCCTGGCGTGGCTTGCCAGCGAAAACCGGCGCGTGATCGCATGGCGCACCGTGATTGCCGGCATCGTGCTGCAGTTCGTGCTCGCGGTGGCGCTGCTCAGGCTTGCCGTGTTCCAGCAGTTTTTTATGGCATTGAACGACGTGCTGCTCGCGCTCGAGAAAGCGACCCAGGCCGGCACCGCATTCGTGTTCGGCTATCTCGGCGGCGCGCCGCTGCCATTCGCCGAATCGGGGCCAGGATCGAGCTTCACGCTCGCGTTTCGCGCGCTGCCGGTCATACTCGTCATCAGCGCCCTGACGTCGTTGTTGTTCTACTGGCGCGTGCTGCCGTGGATCGTGCGCGCGATTTCGCGCGTGCTCGAAAAGATCATGGGCGTGGGCGGGGCGGTCGGCTTGTCGACCGCGGCGAATATTTTCGTCGGCATGGTTGAGGCGCCGTTGTTCATACGTCCGTATCTCGCACAGCTCTCGCGCGGTGAGCTGTTCATCGTCATGACCTGCGGCATGGCCGGCATCGCCGGCACGGTGATGGTGATTTACGCCAGCATTCTGGGCCCGGTGATCCCCGATGCGCTCGGCCATATCATGATCGCCTCCATCATCAGCGCCCCGGCCGCAATCGTCGTGTCGGTGCTGATGGTGCCGTTGAGCGGCGCACCGACCTCGGGAGAACTGGTCCCCGCACAGCAGGCATCGAGCAGCATGGACGCGATCACCCGAGGCACGCTCGACGGGCTCGCGCTGCTGCTGAACATCGTTGCGTTGCTGGTGGTACTGATCGCGCTGGTGACGCTAGCCAACCTGGCGATCGAGGCGCTGCCCGCGATCGATGGCGCGCCGATTACGTTGCAACGCATACTCGGTGCGCTGCTCGCGCCTCTGGCGTGGCTGATCGGCGTGCCATGGAGCGAAGCGCCGGCGGCGGGTGCGCTGCTCGGCACCAAGATCGTCCTCAACGAATTCATCGCCTACCTCGACCTCGCACGCCTGCCCGAAGGCACGCTGTCGTTCCGCAGCCGCATGATCATGACCTATGCGCTGTGTGGCTTCGCCAACCTGGGCAGCCTCGGCATCCTGATCGGGGGTCTTGCGACGATGGCGCCGCAGCGCCGCGACGAGGTGGTGGCGCTGGGACTTAAATCCATCGTTGCCGGCACGCTCGCAACCTGCCTGACAGGCGCGCTCGTTGGCGTAATCTGGACCGACTAGGTGAGCGGCAGCAGGTCAACGCACCGCTTGAACGCGGCGCGCCCCTGCAATCGACGGTAGTAAGCTTCGAGATTTTTGTACTGCTCGCGCCGGTTTTACAGATCATTCACCGGGTGATCGCCACACATCTGATCAGGCAGGCGGGCGTCAAACGCAGTGAAGCGGCCACCGGCGCCGTCACCCTCATCCAGCGCTTTGGCTCCGCCGCGAACCTTAACATTCACCTGCATGGTCTGGTGCTCGACGGGGTCTACTGCACTACGGGCGAGGGCGTACCGGTATTCCACCCCGCGCCTGCGCTAACGAACGAAAAGCTCCAGGGGCTGCTCGGCAAGATTATCACGCGCATCCTGCGACTGTTGACCCGCGAGGGGCACTTGGTCGAAGAAGAGGGCGTGAGCTATGTGGCGGATGCGCAAGGGATCATCAATCCGGACAACCTGCTCGCGCCGCTACAAGCGGCCTCCTGCACCTACCGCATCGCGTTCGGGCCGCGGGCGGGGCGCAAAGTGCTGAGCTTGCAATACGCAGCGAGCCGCGCCGCGCCGATGACACAACCCTTGTGCGCCAACGCCCACGGTTTCAGCCTGCATGCGGGAGTGCGCTGTGCCGCCGAGCAACGCAGCGAGCTTGAGCACCTGTGCCGCTACATCACGCGCCCGGCCATCGCGAACGAGCGGCTGAGCGTGAACCACGCCGGGCAGGTGGTGCTCAAGCTGAAGACGCCTTATCGCGACGGCACCAGCCACATCGTGATGTCGCCGCTGGAATTCATGCAGCGGCTCGCAGCTCTGGTGCCGCGCCCGCGCCTGCATCTGATCCGTTTTCACGGGGTGCTGGCGCCTCACGCGAAACTGCGGGCTGCGATTGTGCCGATTCCCGCGCAGACGACAACCGGGCACGCAGGCGATTGCGAGCACGCGCATGATGGGCGCGCACGCATGAGTTGGGCGCGCCTACTCAAACGTGTGTTCGACCTTGATGTTGAACGCTGCGGGCAGTGCGGCGGCAAGATGAGGATCATCACCGCGATCGAAGAGCCGGCGGTGATCGAGCGCATTCTCACGCACCTGGGGTTGTCGGCGCAGCCGCCACCTCGCGCGCCGGCGCGGCGCGTGGAACTATTTCAAGCGGCTTGATTCGCAAACCCGGTCTGGTTTTAGCCAGAGCCGATGGCTCGGCTTGGCTTGCGCTCGTGCGCGCGTGCGGATTGAGGGAAAGCGGACGCTGCGAAGCGCAAGAGTCCTGGGAAAACAGCGGGACGTGAGAGAAGTTTCACGCGATTGACGATGCGCCGGGCGGAGGATAGAGTCCCGTTTGGTGAAAAAGGGCGTTTAAAATGACTATCCGTAATTCAGAAGAATGCCGTCGGGTTGATTAGGGGACATTACCATGGTAATGTATCAACTATGGCGCTCGCACATTCCAAACTAACCGCCCAGGGCCAGATTTCCGTGCCCTCCGAAATTCGCAAGAAACTCGGGGTTGGGCCCGGCTCCGTCCTCGAGTGGGACGATAAAAACGATGAGGTTATTGTCCGGAAAGCCGGGCGGCACACCTTGGCGGATGTGCACGTAGCGCTGTTTCCGGACGGTAGCCCTAAGCGAAAAGCATCCGCAAGCGTGAAGGAAGGCATCAGAAAGCACATGCGACAGAAGCATGCACGCCGTTGATACCAATCTGCTGGTGCGACTGGTCGTGCGTGACAATGCGGATCAGGTAAATGCTGCGGAGGCGTTTGTCGCAAAAGGGGCGTGGGTGTCTCACCTCGTACTGGCAGAAACGCTATGGGTTCTCGACGCGGTTTACAATCGTTCGCCTGCGCAGATTGTGAACGCAGTCGACCGAATGTTGAACCACAAGGAATTGACGCTCCAGGATGCAGAAGTCGTCGCACGGGCGTTGGATCATTTCCGCTCCCGTCCCTCACTGGGCTTCTCCGATTGTCTCGTTTTGGAGATTGCCCGCAAAGCCGGTCATCTGCCGCTCGGCACCTTCGACCGGAATCTTGCAAGACTTGACGGTACACACCGTCTGTAGTGCGCTCGGTTTCCAGGAAATTCATTACTCAAACAAAGCCGATGGCCGGTTGGCCGAAACCAGCCAGTTACAGATGCGCTGGAGACGAAACGATCGGATATCCATAGACAGAGGGCATTATGCGCGAATTCGGTGAACTGCTTTCAACACCATGGCTTGGAAATGTGTTTGGTGTTTTAGGACTGGTGGCAGCCTTCATCTTCTATTTGCGGTCTCGGCGCATTGCGGGCATGGCCTTTGGGTTAGATGAGTTTACGATTGTTGGCGGATTTAATGCGGCGTTTCCGCAGGAAGTTGAAATTCGTTTCGCGGGTTCCACCGTAGAGCGAATTACGGCTACTCGGGTGGTGCTTTGGAACTCTGGAAATGTAACGCTTCGAGGTAACGAGGTTGTTAGTGCTGACCCCATCCGATTGGAGGTGGTAGGAAAGGGAGAGATCCTCAAGGTCGAAACTCGCCGTGTCACTCGTGAGGTTAATTCAGTTCTCGTGGCACGTAGGCCAGGGACAAAGAGCGTTGTCGACGTTACTTTTGATTACTTAGATCCGGGGGATGGGATCACCATGGTAGTCATTCATTCCGGATCAACGGGTGATGTCCGATGCCGCGGAACGATGCGTGGTGTTCCGGAGGGAATATCGAGGGTGGGTAAACTCTCCGGATTTCCGGGCAGAGGGTTACTTTGGACCTGGCTTGTTTTCGGAACGATTATTCTCTCCTTAATCTTTTGCGTATTTATGTGGAACCAATGGTTCCCATCGATTGCACCCAGCATAACCGTTGATGAAGCAATCACTAGCATTAAACGTACAGAAACATTTATGTGGATGGTATTTCGTTGGGTAATGATATTGGGGGTACTGTTCTTTGTTGCTTTGCCACTGGTCTTGCTATGGGTGTTTCGTCGACGGTACCCGTCGGTGCTTGATCAAGTATCAAATGCAGAGTCGGTCGAACGAGAAGAGGATGAGGTCGTTCGGTGACGGGATTCCTTACGCGCATCGACCATGGCCTGCAGATCGATTGTGCGAATGACCGCCTCAAAGCCGCCCTGGGCATCGAAGCTGTGAATCGTCAAGAGAAAATGTTCCCGCTCCTTGAAAACCGGGTAATTAACGGGACGATCAGATTCTCCATGCCCTACTCCGACTGCGGTAATTGTGTGGGCCAGTAGGCATCCGTTGCCGGTACGCTCGCAACCTGCCTGACAGGCGCGCTCGTTGGCGTAATCTGGACAGACTAGGTGAGCGGCAGCAGGTCGACGCATCGCTTGAACGCGGCGCGCCCCTGTAATCGACGGTAGTAAGCTTCGAGATTTTTGTAAGGCTCGCGTTCGATCGGCAGGTTGAACCAGCGCTGCACTGCGGTGCCGAGCGGAATGTCGCCCATGGTTAACGCATCGCCTAACATGTAATTGCGGTTGGCGAGATGCGCATCCAGGATCGCCATGTTGGCGGCGAGCTTGTCGCGCGATTCGTTGACCAGCGCCATGTCGCGTTTCTCGGGCGGGATGCGCACCAGGTTCCAGAAAATCGGCCGCAGGTTGATCCACGCCGTGGTTGCGTTCCAGTCCATCCAGCGGTCGGCGTCCGCACACGCCTTCGGATCGGACGGGCAGAGCGTGCCCATGGCGTGCTTGCGCGCGAGGTAGCGCACAATCGCCTGCGATTCCCACAGGACGAACCCGTCGTCATTTATCGTCGGCACCAGCGCGTTGGGATTCATGGCCTTGTATTCGGGCGTGTTGTTGACGCCGAACTGCAGGCCGGCGTCGATGCGCTGGTACTTGATGTCAAGTTCGCCGCAGCACCACAGGACTTTCTGCACGTTGATCGAGTTGACGCGGCCCCAGATTTTAAGCATTGAATGCTCCTCCATTTGCTTTTGATTATAAAGTAAAAATGGCGGTCTGGCGTGCGCTTGCGTGGCGGGAACGCAGCGTAGGGTGAGGGGCGTGTCCGCCAGCGCGTGCATTTTTACGGCGGGCTCCTATAATTGCGCGCAGGGGGGAGAGCCAGGCCGCGATGCAACGGCGGATTTGGCTGCCCATTCCGTATTGTTTTGATCTCAGGGAGGAGCCCATATGATCGCGATTACGGTAAATGGCAGGACTCACCGCGTCGATGTCGATTCCGACACGCCGCTGTTATGGGTCCTGCGTGACACGCTCGGCCTGACCGGCACCAAGTTCGGCTGCGGCATGGCGGTATGCGGCGCGTGCACGGTGCATATCAACGGCGAGCCCGTGCGTTCCTGCGTCACGCAGGTGTCGAAGGTCGCGGGCGGGAAGATCACCACCATTGAAGGCCTGTCGCGCGACAGCAGCCATCCGCTGCAAAAGGCGTGGATCGCCGGGGAAGTGCCGCAGTGCGGCTACTGCCATTCGGGACAGATCATGTCGGCGGCGGCGCTGCTGGCAAAAAACCGGAACCCGAGCGACACCGACATCGACGCGGCAATGTCGGGCAACGTGTGCCGCTGCGGCGACTACAACCGCATCCGCAAGGCGATTCATGCAGCAGCGAAGATGACGAAGAAGGGGGCGTAATCATGGACGCAATCGTTAATCAAAGCCGTCGCACTTTCCTCAAGGCCGGCGCCGCGACGGGCGGCGGGCTCATGATCAGTTTCTGCATTCCGGGCGCGGCGGAAGCCGCGGCGGGTCCGGCAAAATTCAACGCTTTTGTCACGATAGGCACCGACGGCCGGGTGACTTTTGTCACCGGCCAGGTGGAAATGGGGCAGGCCGTGCACAATGCGCTGGCGATGTTGGTCGCGGAAGAGCTCGAAGTCGAATTCAGGCAGGTGCGCGTCGTGCAGGGTGGCATCGATTCCGCGTTCGGCAATCCGCGCTACATCGGCTTCAAGGCGGTTGGCGGTTTTCAGGCCACCGGCGGCAGTTCGAGCGTGCGCAACGTCGGCGTCCCGGTGCGCCGGGCCGGCGCGGCCGCGCGCTACATGCTGGTTGCCGCTGCGGCGGACAAGATGAAAGTGAGTCGGCTTGAATGCGTGGCCGAGAACGGCATGGTGATCCACCAGCCAAGCGGCAGGAAGGTCGCCTACGGCGCGGTCGCGAACGCCGCGGCGAAATTGGTTGCGCCCGACAATCCGGTGCTCAAACGCCCGTCCGAGTTCAAGTTGATCGGCAAGTCGACGCCGCGGCACAACACGCCGCTCAAAGTGAACGGCACGGCGATTTACGGCCTTGACTACAAGCGCAAAGGCATGCTGACCGCAGTGGTCGCGCGCTGCCCGGTCTTCGGCGGCAAGGTGAAAAGCTTCAATGCCGATCCTGCGCTCAAGGTGAAAGGCGTGCGCAAGGTCGTGCAGGTCGGCTCCGGCATCGCGGTCGTCGCCGACAATTTCTGGGCGGCGAAAAAGGGGCGCGATGCGCTCGAGGTCGCGTGGGACGAAGGCGCGGTAGCCAAGGTCAATACGCCTGAGCTTTTCAGGCAATGGGCCGAGCTCGCCAAACAGCCGACCGCCGCCGAGCGGCTCAAGACCGGCGATGCCGGCGCGGCGCTCGCGGGCGGCGCGAAGCGCATCGAGGCGGTCTACGAGATCCCGTTCCTCGCGCATACCTGCATGGAGCCGATGAATGCCACCGCCCATTTCAAGGGCGATTCGGTGGAAATCTGGGCGCCGACCCAGGCGCAGTCGTGGAATGCTCACTACGTGTCGCAGCTGACGGGCCTTCCGCCGTCCGCGATCACAATACACGCGACCCTGCTCGGCGGCGGATTCGGCCGCAGGCTGGAGAGCGACTTCGCAGTCGAAGCGGTTGAAGTTTCGAAGGCCGCGGGCGGAGTTCCGGTAAAAGTGGTGTGGACGCGCGAAGAGGACGTGCAGCACGATTTCTACCGCCCGGCGTCCTATAACGCGCTGTCCGCCGCGCTCGATGCCAACGGCATGCCGACGGCGTGGAAGCACCGCATCGTCGGCGCCTCCATCCTCAACTACTTCAAGACCTTCGGCCATTTTCTGCGCAAGGACGGCATGGACCCGACTTCGGTGCAGGGCGCGGGCGATTACTTTCCGTACGACATCCCGAACGTGCTGGTTGATTTCATCAACCATGATGCGGGCGTGCCGGCGGGATTCTGGCGCTCGGTCGGCAACTCGCAGAACGGTTTCATCATGGAAAGCTTCATCGATGAGCTCGCGCATGCGGCCGGCAAGGACCCGTACCAGTACCGCCGGCAATTGCTCGGCAAGCCGCACGCGGCGCGGTTGCGCGGGGCGCTCGACCTGGTTGCGGAAAAAGCGGGATGGGGCAAGCCTTTACCCACAGGCGTGCATCGCGGTATCGCCGCGCATTTCGCCTACGGCGGCTATTGCGCGCAGGTCGCCGAAGTGTCGGTCGCCGGCGATGGAAACGTGAAGGTGCACCGCGTGGTGGCGGTGATAGACTCGGGCTGGGTGGTCAATCCCGATACCGTCGAGCAGCAGATCGAAAGCGCCATCGTCTACGGGCTCACCGCTGCGCTCTATGGCGATATCACGATTAAAAACGGCCGCGTCGAACAGAGCAACTTTCACGACTACAAGCCGCTGCGCATCAGTGAAATGCCCAAGGTCGAGGTGCACATTTGGCAAGGCGAGGGCGAGCAGGGCGGCATGGGCGAGCCCGGCACACCGCCTATTGCTCCGGCGGTGTGCAACGCCATTTTCGCGGCGACCGGCAAGCGCGTGCGCAAGCTGCCGATCAAGCCCGAGCTGCTGCGCGCCTGAGGGAGGATCAGGGGCTCGCGCCGGATACGTGCCGG
>Ga0209726_10002231_pt1 | contig 29215 bp, 33 predicted proteins | sample Subgrocontami54m_FD_187453 | JGI IMG/M metagenome (GOLD analysis project Ga0209726, IMG submission 187453) | Subsurface groundwater microbial communities from S. Glens Falls, New York, USA - GMW46 contaminated, 5.4 m (SPAdes) (version 3) | ecosystem: Environmental > Aquatic > Deep subsurface >... | reverse complement strand
CCCTGAAAACAACACCAAGTCACTGGATAAGGCGCTTCTTCGCCGCGTGTTGGCCGCTAAAAAGTACTCTTACACGTTGACCACTACTGAGAAGTCCGGTAGGCGCATCCCCGTGAGGGCGCTGGCCAAGGCCTTGACCGCGGACAATCAGGTCAGGGAGATTGTACAGGCGCGCGTGAACACCCGGCCTATGCAGCACGAGCTGAACGACTTGATGCTCAAGCTGTTTACTAGGAGCCTGATCGTCATCCTCCTGGCCAGCTCGGGAAGCTTTTTCCTGGTCAAGTCTACGCTGAAACCGGTGGACCAGATGACGCGCATCATACGCAACATCAAGCTCGACAACCTTCATCAGCGTCTGGAAGCGCCCGAGACCCTGGACGAGATTGCGAGGCTGGCCACGACGTTCAACACGATGCTGGAGCGCCTGGAGGGCTCTTTTAAGTCCCAGAGGCAGATTGTCCAGGACATCTCCCACGAACTCAAAACGCCGATGACCATCATTAGCGGGCAGATCGAAGTGTCTCTGAAGAAAAGAAGATCTCCTGACGAATACGAAGATACCCTGCGCTCCACACTCGAAGAGGCGCTGAAGGTCAAGCGCGTCATAGACAACCTGCTTTTATTCGCCAAATTCGACAGTCCGGGGCATTCTCTGGAAATGAAATCCTTGGATCTGGACCCGCTCCTGGAGGGCGTCGTGCAGGACACGCGCATACAGGGCCTGGAAAGAGAACTCGACGTGTCTTATGAGGCCCACGGCCCGGCCCAGGTCTACGGTAATGAAGTGCATCTGGAGCGCTTATTCCGCAATCTTCTCGAAAACGCCGTCAAATACAACAAACCCGGCGGCAGTATCCGCGTAGCCGTCAGAAATAATGACAACACGCTGGAAGTCACCGTCAAGGACACCGGCGTCGGCATCGCCTCTGAAAACGTGGATAAAATCTTCGACCGCTTTTACCGCGTGGACCCGGCGCGCTCCTCGGGAGAGGGCTTCGGCCTGGGCCTCAGCATCAGCAAGTCCATAGTCGATGCGCACGGCGGCGGCATCGGCGTAAAAAGCGTTTTAGGGGAAGGTTCCGAGTTCAACGTGTGCCTTAGCAAGTCGGCCATAGGCTATTTTCTCGCCCCATAAAGAGGGCGTTCCGCTTTTAGGACTTTTTCAGCAGGTCGCGTATCTCTTCGAGCAAGACGACTTCGCGCGGTGTTTGTGGCGAGGGCTTGGGCGCCTCCGCTTCTTTCTTTTTGGCCATGCTGAGCGCCTTGACCATCGCGAACACGCAAAAAGCGACGATCACAAAATTGATGATGTTGTTGATGAACACGCCGTAGTTGAGCGTCGCCACACCGGCCGCCTTGGCCGCTTCCGTGGTGGCAAAAGTGCCCGCGCCCAGCACCAGGAAATTGTTGGAAAAATCCGCTCCGCCCATGATCCTGCCTATGGGAGGCATGAGGATGTCCGAGACCAGCGACCCCACGATCTTCCCGAACGCGGCGCCGATGATAACACCGACCGCCATGTCGATGACATTGCCTTTGACCGCAAAGTCCCTAAATTCTTTCAGCATCCCGCTCATTTGAGCCTCCCCTAGACAGGGGGAGAAATTCTCCCCGATAAATTTGTATTAAAACGGCAGAAGTTTTTTCAACTCCTCCGTCGTCTTTTTTGTGCTGTCCCCGATGCCGGAGCCAATCGCCCCGGCGCCTTTTCCCAGCGAGGCAAAACCGCCCAGGCCCATCTTGCCGAGCTCGGCTGTGTTCACGGCATATTTGGAAAGCATCTCCGTGGGATTGATGTTTGCCAATTGGCCAATGGTCGTATTCATCAGCACTTTGCCTATAATCAGGGGCACAATGCTTTTGGGGTCAGTGACATTCTGGTAGGTCTCGTCCAGATTGAGCACGAATTCCTGCGTCGACGGGCTTCCGCCGGCGGAATAGTCCTTATAGACGATTTTCCCCAGACGAAGATGAAGCGTGTCGATTTGGACGGGGAGCTGTCCACCTTTGGATGCGGCCGGCTTTTTGTCTTTGTCCTCGGCGGGTTTGAGCGCGTCCAAGTTCAGCGTGCCGTCGGTGTTTTTGATGATATAGAACTCGCGCAGGTCGATGCGAAGCTCCCTCAGGTGCACCCGCTTTTGCATCATCGCGGCGAGGTCGTAATTGACGTACAGCTCATGAAGATCCACCATGATAGGGTCTTTGAACGACGCGGGATTGCCCAGCCGCAGGTCGGCTACGACCAGACGCTGGTTCATTATACCGACATCCAACCGGCCGATGGTGAGGTTCAGTCCTGTCAGCGCGCGCGCCGCGCCCACAACGGACGCCTTGGCTATCTGGTTTTTGGCGAGCACCACCCCAGCCACTGATATCGCGAGAACTGCGAAAATGATAAATATTTTTTTCATAGGGCCTCCTATTTGTTGAGATTACCCGGATGTCCCTTTACGGCGGGGCAAGGGAAGGGCAGCTAAGGAGAATATTCTACCAGACGTTCGGCAATAAATGCGCGTATATTCTTCGCAGGGTCCCGCATACCGGACGGCGAGTGAGGGAGGGCGCAGGTTTGATTTGAACCAACGACCTTCGGGTCATGAAAATTTCAAAAGGGTAGCGTTTATTTTCCTTTCGGGGTATAACGGTGATGTACTAAAACCCCCACCAACCAGAAAGCCTTGAAGGTAATATTATGATCAAAGTCAAGAGCGAAGGCATCATTCTTGAGAGCTCGGAAAACGAATTTGATAATCAGGCCGTCTTAAATCCCGCCTGCATTGAAGTTGGCGGTGTCACACACATGTTTTATCGTGCCGTGCGGCGCGGGGACATGGTTTCGTCCATAGGCTACTGCCAGCTGAAGGGAAACAAGGTTGTCAACCGATCGGACAAACCCGTTCTTTTTCCTGAACATGATTACGAAAAAATGGGCGTTGAGGATCCACGGATCATTTTTTTAGACGGCGTCTATTATCTTTTTTATACGGTTTATGACGGAAAAAACGCGCTATTTGCTTACGCGACAAGCGCCGACCTTGTCCATTTCGTCAAACAGGGGGTGATCTCGCCCCGCATTTCCTATCGTGAAGCCGCTCATCTTTTTTCGCATTCAAAGATCAAACTAAGAGAAAGATATTTTCTTTTCGACGCCTATATCAGGGACAGGAGCGGCGACGATATCCTGCTCTGGGAGAAAGACGCTTTTATCTTCCCCAAGAAAATTAAAGGTCAATTCGCGCTGGTCCACCGGGTCCCGCCCGGGATACAGGTCATCCTTTTCGATGATTTTAAAGACCTCACTGAGGATTATTGGAAAAAATATCTTAGAAATTTGGGCCGCTACATTGTGCTCGATCCTGAGTACCGATTTGAAAGTCGAAATATCGGGGGCGGGTGCCCGCCTATTGAGACAAAAGATGGCTGGCTTTTGATCTACCATGGAGTCGAAGACGCCCTGCAGGGCAAAATTTATCACGCCGCCGCCGCGCTTCTCGACTTCGACGATCCCACAAAAGTGATCGGGCGTCTGAAAGAGCCTTTGTTTTCCCCCATCGAGCCGTGGGAAAAGAACGGCGATGTCAACAATGTGGTTTTCCCCACAGGCACCGTGCTAAAAGACAACCGGCTCTTTATCTACTATGGCGCCGCTGACAAGCTGATCGCCGCTAAATCTCTCGACATCAAGGAGCTCTTGAGAGAATTAAAGAAAAGTTAGCGAGCCTCGTCTATTTCATGAGAGAAACCCTAAAGATCGTTTATTTATCCAGTTTTCCGCCCCGGGAATGCGGCATAGCTACTTTTACCACAGACCTTACGGGCGCCCTCGATACCCTGCATGAGACCGTCATAGATTCCCGGATCGCCGCGATGAACACCGATGCGGTGTCACGCTACCACTACCCAAGGGAAGTGATCTTTCAGCTCGATCCCGCCTCCGAACAGGATTTCATCAGCACCGCTGAAAAAATAAACGAAACGGATGACATCAAACTCGTCAATATTCAGCATGAATTCGGCCTCTATGGGGGGAAATACGGCTCCCACATCCTTTTCTTTTTAGACGCGCTTAAAAAGCCGTCCATCGTGACCTTTCACAGCACGCTTCCTTCACCCAACCCCGAACTTCATCACGTCGTGCGTTTGATCGCTGAAAAATCAAGCGGTTTGGTCGCGATGACGCACCGCTCCAAAGAAATCCTGATAGGGGATTATGGGATCGATGAAAAAAAAGTTTCGGTTATCCTGCACGGCATCCATTCCACGCCTTACAGCTCCGGCGAGAAAGCCAAATCCGTTTTAGGTCTTGAAAATAAAACCATCCTTTTGACCTTCGGGCTTCTCAGCCGGGGGAAGGGGATCGAATACGTGATCGAGTCGCTGCCTCCGGTGGTGAAGGCCTGCCCCAACCTCATGTATATTGTTTTGGGCGTGACCCATCCGAATGTCTTAAAAGAAGAAGGTGAAAACTACCGGAACTCCCTCATTCAAAAGGTCCGCGACCTCAAGCTTTCTGCCAATGTGAGTTTTTATAATGAGTATGTCTCGTTGGATAAACTCCTTCAGTTCCTGAGAGCCTCGGATATCTATATCTCCACCTCTCTTGATCCGAACCAAGCGGTTTCAGGGACGCTATCCTACGCGCTGGGATCCGGAAGGCCCGTCATTTCTACTCCTTTCGCCCAAGCCACGGAGATCATCACCCCACAATCCGGGCTTTTAGCCCGTTTCAGGGATCCGGCTTCCTATACCGAGTCCCTTCTTGATCTTTTGAAAGACCCCGTTCGCAGGGAACAACTGGGAAAGAACGCTTATTTCAGGACCCGCCATATGACCTGGGACAATATCGCCCTTGAGTACTCCAAATTGTTCTCAAAATATTCCGGCGATATCGCTGAAGTCAGCAGGCACAAAAAAATTCCGCGTGTGAATTTAAACCACCTGTTTCGCCTGACCGACGATTTTGGGATCATCCAATTCGCCCAGCTTTCTTCGCCGGATATCTCGTCAGGTTATACGGTGGATGACAATGCGCGCGCGCTCATCGCGGCATGTTCCTACTATGATAAACTCGGCAAGGTGTATAAGAGCTTCTCTCCTGAAAAAAGAAAAAGCCAACTGCTCAAACGCATCGAGATCTACTTGAATTTTATAGGGTTTGTCTCGGCCGAAGACGGGCTTTTTTATAATTACGTAAAACCCGACAGGACCATCGACCGTGAAATGAACCAAAAGGAAAACCTCGAGGACGCGAACGGCCGGACGCTGTGGGCTTTGGCGGCGACAGCCACGACAGATTCCCTGCCGGAAAGCATCAAGCAGAAAGCCCTTTCTCTTTTAAAGAAAAGAATGGAATGCTCTCAGACGGTAGAATCTCCCCGAGCGACCGCTTTTTATATTAAAGGACTTTGCCTTCTTCTTAAAACACGGACGGACTTCCGGGAGATACTGGTTCGCCACTGTGACCGTCTCCTATCGCTTTACCGCGGAGTCGCTACGGAAGAGTGGCAGTGGTTTGAAACTTATTTAACTTACTCGAATGCTGTTTTCCCCGAGGCGCTTCTTTTGGGCTACGAGCAGACCGGCAACAGGGAGTATCTTGAAACAGGCCTGAAGACTTTGGATTTTTTGGTCGGTCAGACTTCTTTGAATGGCATTTACGCGCCCATCGGTCAGGACGGCTGGCATCACAAAACGGGGGAACGTCGCTATTTTGACCAGCAGCCCGAAGACGCTTCCGCCATGGCTTGCGCGCTCGCAACCGCCTATGCCATCACGAAGAAAGAGACTTATCGCACACTCTTGCACGAAGCTTTTAACTGGTTTTTGGGTGACAACAGCCTGAAACAGGTCGTTTACGACAGAGCCACGGGTGGATGCTATGACGGTTTGGGAGAAAGCCAGATCAATCTCAACCAGGGAGCCGAATCCACCACGTCCTACCTTTTAGCAAGACTCGCTATCCAACACACCTGATTCCGGGGGCCATGCGCGGTATGTAGTCTAGCGTGTCCCTTTGGAAGCGTGCCTTTCGAAAAAAAACTCTGTGCTCATCTTCACCTGTTCTCCCGCTACTTCCAGGACAGGATAGGCGAGAAAATTGATAGACCCCTTGTCCGGACCGGGTGTAAAGACCAGATCCCGTCCCCGGCTAAACTCGAAACGGTTGGCCGGGTGATGGCCAAAATAGTAGGTCGAGAGGCTAGAGTATTTGTCCGCCTCGGAAATATCGATGGGCCACCACTTGCCCTCGGCGTAGAACTCCACCCAGCAGTGATAGCCATCGATGCCTCCGTCGTCGCGCTCGGACGGGATAGCCGCGCCTATGCCGAAACGCGCGGGGATGCCGACGGACCTGGCCAGAGCGATAAAATAGGCGTGAAAATCGGAGCAATTGCCCGTGCGAATGTTGCACGCGTACACCGCGTCTCCTTTTCCCCAGCCCGTGCCGTATTTCATGTACCGCATCTGGTCGATCACGTGATCATAGAGCGCGCGGGCGCGGACCAGGTCGCCTTTCTTGCCGGCGACCGTGTCGGCGGCGATGCGTTTAAACTCAGCGTTGATAGGGACCAGGCTGTCGGCCCGGAGGTACTTTTCCGTATCGGGCTGAGCGTCGACATACGCCGCCTTCTCCGCGCGCCGCACGCGATAGCGTATATCCACATTTTTTCCGCCGTCCTCCGGACCCAGCTCAAAATACAGGGCTTTGTTGCCGTACTGGCTGTCTTCGAGGATACGGTAATCTTTCGGTGACCGGACGTCCTTCAGCTCGACACTTTGAAACGCGTCCGTTTCGGGTAGGGGGATCCACATGCGGGCGCTGTCCGCGATGTCCGGGAGCTTGGCCCGGTACAGAAACTCAAACTCGTCCTTGCCTTTGACCACCCCTAGGAGGCCCGGCGCCGCGTCCTTGGCGGGGACCCGTCTCCATTGGCCCTTGGAGTACTGCTCCCACGTGTAATAGGGGATGCCGTTCAGCTTGTGGAGAGTCGTCTCGGTGACGACCATGGCGTCGGGTTTGCCGGAGAGAAAAAAATCTGTGTCATAGACGTCGCCCTTTTCGTCCACGAGATCGACGCAGGCGAAATGACGCTCAGGCCCGAGCCTGGAAAGGTATTCGGTGTGAACGCGAACCAGCTTGAAGCGATACTCCTTGCCGCCGGAGGAGAATTGGAAGTAACCGCCTCCGTGCGCCGTCTGGCTCTCGATGTGCTTTTCGATGCCGGCCTTTATCTCCGCCGTCACCGCGTTACGCACAAGATCGACTTCCGGCCCGGCGTCAGCGCGCGCGCATACGGCGCAAAAAAGAACCGCCGCCGCCAAAGCCGCAAGTCGTCTCATGGGTTTTCCTATACGGATCTACCTTAGGAAGTCGGGTGCTCCGACTTGCCGCTCGTCGGATGCTCAGACGCAGGTGCCGCCGGATGTTCGGACGCCGCCTGATCCTTCGCGCTGTCGTGCAGACCGATCTTGCAGCAGTCGTCCGCGATGGCCTTGAGCTTGCCCGCCAGCTCCGGATTCGACGCTTCAAGCGCCGTGGAAGCCTCCATCAGAACCGAGGCCTTGTCTCCGCTCTTGGAGTGCGGACACATCGCCAACGCCGAACTTGCCAGAAAAAACACGCCTAAAATTGAAACCACTAAAGAACGCATCAGATCCTCCTCTAACGTTATTTTCAAGTTATCAACTTCTCCTGATTGGCACAGCTTTTTGATTATACATCATTTCAAGGGCTTCAAGAAGTCTACCGGCGCTTCCACAAAACGCATCCCCGTAGGACGGAATTCGGTAGGTTAAATACTGGTATTTTTTTTTCATTAGACGCACAATACATCTTTAAGTATCAAAGTACCTTTATAAATTAGGGATCAAAATAAAATATATGGCTAATTTTTTACTGGTGATCGATCCATCGAGCGTTCGGCGCGCGGAATTTATGAAAAAAGTTTCCGGCCAGATCGAGCTGGTCCCCGGTTTAAAAATCCAAGAGATCTCGTTGAAAGATTTTTCGGCCATATGGGCGCGCGGTAAGATCCCGGTCAGCACGGAAGTTTCCCCGACATCAATTTCTTTTATCCTGGGTAATGCCATTGCCGGTGAAGGGCCTGAGCGTCTCTCCGCCAAGGGGCTCGCCGCCCTCTGGAAAGGAGTACCCGCTTCCATTCCTCCTCCTTTAAACGGTTTGCATATTGCCGCCTATTATGAACATGGCGCACAATGTGTACTAGGGGCGGATCTTCTTGGCCTTATGCCCGTTTATTATTTTAATCGAGACGATGTGTGTCTTATTGCTTCCAGTGCCGAGCTTTTCAAGCATCATCCGCTGTTTCGCGCCGCGCTTGATCCCTCCGGACTCGTCTCCATCCTTTTAATGAACGGCCTTGTGGGTAGCCGCACATTATTTCAAGGTGTGCGTCGGTTGCCTGCCGGCAATCTTATTTACCGCAAATCCATGGGAGAAGTCCTCGAGGTCCAGCAGTATCGGATACCGGTATCCAAAAAATATTTTCATCTTTCAACTTCCGACCAGCTTGATCTCATCGACACCACTATAAAGCGCGTATTTCGCCGACATTTCTTGCCCGATAAAACATATGATCTCTTTTTTTCAGGCGGCATGGATTCGCGGATGATGGCGGCCTATTTACAGGAAATGGGGGTGAGTATTCGCGCGCTCACCTTCGGCAAAAGCTCGGACATTGAGATGAAATGCGCGCGGGCGGCCGCTCAGGCATTGGGTTTGCGTCAGAAAATGATAGAAGTTGAAATGGATAATTATCCTTCTTATGCGCTCTTGGAAGCCAAATGGCGTCATCTCTCAAGCGGATTCAATTGCTTGTTTGACTGGGGCCGTCTCAGTCATTTGAATACTTCGGCTGATTTTTTGACCTCAGGATACCTCATGGATACGGTCATTGGGGGCGTTTCGCTCTTTGAGGACTATTCTCCGGAGGGATATTTCCGTTTCACGAATAGTTGGGGGATCGATCGGGATATTTTGAAAAACCTTTGCCGTGAGGAGGTGTTTGGGGACGCAGTTGACGAAGCGGTTTTTAAAATAAAAGAAAAGTATGCGGGGTATTCGGACACGCCTTTTCAGCGCGCGTTTTGTGCCAGCCTGTATCAACGTGGGCGATCTCATACCGGATCAGCTCTTTGGATCCATTCGCTCGCAGCCTGGCCGGTCGCCCCATCCATCGATACCGAATTGATCGATCTCATGGCCGGGATGCCGGAGGAATGCATACGCAGTCGCCGCGGCCAAAGGGAACTTTTCTGTAGGCGCTTTCCCCGGCTTGCCGCGCTGGCGATCGACCGGAATTCATACTATTTTGCTCCGCTTCGCCCTCGTTTCAAAAAAATCGAAAAGTTGTTCTACAAGGGGCTTGAGACTCTTCATAACGTCAGGCACAAACTACAAGGTGAACACCGTTTTTATTATCGAGTGATGGACTTCAATTCAAAAGGATGGAAACAGATCCGGCATCAAGCGGAGCCGCACCGCGAAAAGGTCTGTAGCTTATTCAATAAAGAAGCCCTGGATAAATTTTTGCCGCCTCCCGACAAAAATGTTGTTTTTAAAGATGGTATCATCAATTCCTCGGGCCTTAAGATGATGGTCGGTTTCATGCTTTGGTCGAAAGATCACTTATAAAAAAGAGTGCTCCGTCTATTGATAGCGGGGCCAGGCGGAGCTATCCATGGAATTTTTACCGGACCCAGTCCAAAATACCTTCACTTACTAGACGACGATGAGGGAGTATTTCATTCGAAGAATATTGATGTTTTAGCTATTTGCTAACGTGTCTCTTTTTAAGGGATTTGGATGGGGTCCGGTATGGGTATGCTTACTAGACGAGGAAGGGGGGAGATTTCATTCGAAGATTAGCGATGTTTTAGGTATTTGCTAACGTGGCGCTTTTTAAGGAGTTTGGGCGGGAGGGCCGGGCCGGGCGGTATGGGTATACGGTAAGCACCCTATTTATTTTTTAGATTAATTTTATTAATAAAAACTTCTAGCCCCTTCCATAGCATTTGGCGGCCTTGCCCTACCCAGTAAGTAACATCTTGCTCAATCCACATCCATTTTAGAAGTTTGACCGCTCTTTCAAATTTGCAATCAGGGTCATTCTTCATACTTTCATACTTTGACAGTGCAATATTGGGGCTAGTTCCCTCATAGACCTCGCGTGCAACTTCAAGAAAGTCTCTGCCTATTTGCAAATCCGATCCAATAGCATTTTTAATAAGTTCAAATACATCGCTATGTTTTGGCGGTTTAGCATTCTTATTCTTATATTTAAGAAAACCTTCAGAAACAATTGCGAAATCACAGCCTTTATTAAGAGCGCCCGGTCGTAGTAGATAAATTTTACTACCATCTTGGCACGTTTCAACATCATATCGATATTTACCGACACCAGGATCTTCTTTTATCCAAGTCCGGAGTACTTTCTCGCGAATGTTTTCACGAGAAAGATCGTCGACCGTTAATGAAAGAATGCGCATAATATTTGAGGTGAACTAAGTTTTGACAGAGCTATCTTTATATTCGGAAAGTTTATCGTCTGCGGTAGGTTTGCGAAATACAAATAGGTGCTCATGCATTATTAGTAGGAAGTCTTTTTCTTGGGCGTTCCAATAACGCGTTGCAGAGCAATTATGCTGAAGCTTGATTATATCTTCCTTTAAAATAAAGCCGGACCGCAGAAATCTTTGCATCACATTAATTGCTAGTGGAACAAAGTGTCTACGGCGTCTGGTATCCCCGATGAGAATAGTACAATATTTTCCTGGTCGTAGAACTCTATAGCATTCTCTTGAGAAATTTTCTATTTGATCGCAAAACTTGTCAAGATTGCGGATACGTGATAGATCGCCATCGATTTCTTTTTTCCCGTACTCAATAATATTTAAATATGGCGGATGAGTCGCAATTAAATCAACCGAAGAATCTTTTAAAGAAGAAAGATTTCTTGCGTCGCCAACGGCAAGAACTGGTTCTATCATTCTGCTTGATTTCTCAAAATTGCAGGCGGTTTTCGCCAGATCCACTACCTCAGCGTGAATATCAAATCCTAAACCTTTGCGCTTCAAAAGCTTCGCCTCTACCATTGTAGTTCCGCCACCCATCATGGGGTCTAATACCGAGTCCCCTTCCTTGGAATAAAGTAGGATCAAATTTCTTGCGATTTGCGGAGCCCAGTTGCCACGATATTTGGCGTTGTGCGTCGCCCAATTACCTCGCTCAGGAAATGACCACACAGTTGTCTTAGGAACTTCTAATTTATTCGCTTCGATGATGGCAGCCACTAGTCCCTCTGTTTTAGAATATCTTCCAAAAGTCCGGATTCAACCATAGCCAAATTTAATACATAATCTATGTGATCAAACGTCTCTCGCAGAGGTCTCTCCGTGGAGGCCCAACCTTCGCCATCAGTGATCCAAATAAATGGATGACCTGATTTTTTTAGTGAATCAAATAAAACTTTGTACTCCCCAGCTGTAGCTTTGAGCTTAGAACCCCCACCCCCATAAAAGTTGGTTTCAATCACAAACGTTTGCTGACCAACATCGACAACAAAGTCATACCGTCGCGAAGACTTATCAAATGGGATGTGCTTGCCCAGTTTAGTTTTAACAAGGGTCGCATTGGCGTTTGGTACATAGCGAAAACTATTCTTCTGGCATATTTCTACCAGAAAACTTTCTACTATTTCTTCCATTTGCGTCCCACCGCGATTTTTTCGACCATTACTATCAAGGCCAACTTCAACCCCGATAACAAAATCGATAACATTTTTTATTTTTTTGCAGGTAAATAGATCCGCCACTCCAGTCCCCTTGGCAAATTTGATTATTTGCTTAATTTTATTGTCCGAAAGAGACGTTTTGTTATTAAAGGAATAATGCTCATAAACTAACTTTGCGTTTTTCGAAGATGTTAAAATGCTAAAGTCTCGGTCTCTACAGGCAATTAGGATGGGGAAAACAAGCTGAACATCGGGGTGCTTCTTAAGTATGAACGCGCACTCTTTTTCAAAATCATCTTTGCCGATCAAGTAGTTTAGAATGTTCAGACTCACTTCAAGTTCTTTAACATTACTAAAAACCTTTGTCCATTCAACGAAATAATTCCATGTAGTGATAGATTCTTTTAAATTCTTCGTTAAATAGTCAAAAATCTGATCATCGCTCGAGCAACCTATTTTTTCATATTCTTTGAGGAATTTCACCTAGATGCCTTGTAGTTTGTAAGTAAAATCTCTTTAATTTGCCCCCTTTGCAAGGCATTGGAATTTATCATGCGATTTGCTACCAGTCGGTTGATGTTATAGCCCTCGTAAAGATCATCAAAAAAATTATCGTAGGGATTAACATTCTTTGGATCCGAATTGCTGAGCATAACGTTTGCGCCAACTTTATTTAATTTATCGAAGACGCCTTTTAATCTTCTCTGGTCGTCATCACCAAAACCATTCTTAATGTAGCTAGTAAAATTTGAAGTTCTGGAGATTGGCCGATAGGGAGGATCAAAATAAACAAATGACTTTGCATCAGCTGATTTGAGACACTTGCTAAAATCTGCACATTCAATGTGGGTATTCTTTAAGACCTTATGTATGGCCAAGAGATTTTCCTCATCACATATTGTCGGCCTCTCGTAGCGACCAAAAGGTACATTAAAAAGCCCTCTTGAATTTACCCGAAAAAGTCCGTTAAAACAGGTCTTGTTTAAAAAGATTAGTAGAGCTGATCGGCGGACAACATTATTGGGTAGGCGCTTGCTTATATATTCGTTGTATTCGACTCGTTTTTCATAATAGATTTTATACCTCAGATCTTTACTACACGAATGGTATTCCTTTTCTAGATCTTGAAGTTCTAGGACCAGCGCGTTTATCTTTGATTGGACCGATTTGTAAGCCATCACAATTTCAGGATTTATATCGTAAAGAAAGGCCTCCTTAATCTCATACTCCTGGCCCAGCCAAAAGAAGACTGCACCACCGCCTACAAAAGGCTCAAAATATTTATGAATAACTCTTGATTTAACTATTTCCTTTGGTAGATATTTTCTTAATTGGCTGATGAGCTGCCCTTTTCCCCCAGCCCACTTAAGAAACGGTTTAGCTTGTAACTCGGTTGCCCGATTTGTCATATGCGAGACATCATACCATTTTTTTTGGAATTATCTAAGGCTGTGTTATCTGCCGTACCCCGTCCGGTATAGATACAGTTTTTCCGAATTTCTTTTATACCGCATACCGGACGGCGTCCGAGCTGGATGCATTAGCAATTGTTTAGGGCTAATTCATCCGCGCCAGCCAGTAGTCGCGAACGGGTGGCGTATTTAATGCGTCCCTGCTGGACTGCGTCCGGTATGCATATTCAAGGTCAAACATGGCGCGCCCAGGGCATCCGGCCACGTACCCCTCCCCCTCGGGAGTTGACACCTGGCCTTGCCTGCTACAATAGAACCAGGCCCAAGGAGGCCTCTTCATGAGATACAAGGTTATAGCTTTAGGGTGCGCTCTTATCGTTGTGGCGGAGCTGGGCGAGATCCACGAAGGTAAGCCCGCGCATGAACACGTTCACACGCACTACGATTTTCAGCCAGTTGGCACTTCAGCCTATCTCGCCAGCGGCACATCTGCCGGAGGCGTCGAGATCAGCGGAGACGGTTTGAGGGCTTGATTTACGTTTTTTGTTGGCAGGACCCGGAGAAGGCACTCCAAAAGAAAAACACCGCCTGCGGCTAATTGCTGACGGCGTTTTCATTTACGATTGGTAGCGGGGGTTGGTCGAAGACTTAAAATACTCCACGACATTCGTCCTCGGGCAAGAGAGAAGAAATTCGACCCTCGGCGAAGATTTGACTGCTTTCGCTGTGAATCTGGTTGCAGTCACATCACCCCGGGCTACCAAAATATAAACACCCACCTGGGGTTTAAAACCCGAGTGGGTGTTTATATTTTGGTAGCGGGGGTTGGATTTGAACCAACGACCTTCGGGTTATGAGCCCGACGAGCTACCAGGCTGCTCTACCCCGCGATGTTTTTATAAATTTTAAATAAGGTGAAAAAGAGCGGCGAAAAGTTCCGTAAGAGAGCACAGTATAGCGCCGTTTGAGAGGCAAGTCAACTAAGTCGCCCCGGGAGGGGGCGGGTCATTATTTCTCTTGTTTATTTCGGCAAATAGAGGACAATACCCTGAATAAACAAAGGATAAGCCATGAAAAACCAGACCCTCTATCGCGGCGGCGAGAATAAGAAAGAAAAGCCCACCAAGGTGGAAAAAGTGTTCAACGCCATGCAGAAGTATCGCAAGGCCCAAGCCCGTACCAAGAAAGAAGCGACCTCCTAGTTTTTGTTTTCAGCCGCCGGCTTTACCGCTGGCGGCCCAGCCCGGACAGAGCTTCACTCTCAGGGAGCTTTTCAACTACTGACATGGACGAAAAAATAAACGGTATTCAACTGTCCGACGAAGGACTCAGCACGGGAAAGCCCGTGGTGTTCGTGCATGGTTTCCCATTCACGCGGCGTATGTGGCAGCCTCAGATACAGGCGCTGTTGAAAACACACAGGGTGATCTCTTTTGACGTGCGCGGTCACGGACAGAGCGAGGTGGGGGACGGCCAGTATTCTCTGGAGTTCTTTGTCGACGACCTGATCCTGGTGCTTGATCATTTAAAAATCAAATCAGCGGCGCTCTGCGGTCTGTCCATGGGAGGCTACATCGCTCTGAGGGCTGTCGAGCGTCACCCTGAGCGTTTTGACAGTCTGATACTCTGTGACACCAAGGCCGAGGCCGACTCGAGCGAGGCCAAAATCAAACGCGCCGCCGGCATGCGCTCTGTCAAAAAGAACGGTGTCGAAGCGTTTGCCAACGAGTTTGTGAAGGCGGTGTTAAGCGAGGGGACACTTAAGACACGGCCCGAGGTAGTCGCCCAGGTCCTGGGCCTCATACGCCAAAATACCCCTCTGGGAATTGCCGGCACTCTGCTGGCCCTGGCCGCTCGCACGGACACCACGGCGGCCTTGCCCAAGATGAATCAACCTACGCTGATACTGGTGGGGGAAGAGGACAAGGTCACACCGCCCTCGGCCTCCGAGGCCATGCAGAAGGCGCTGCCTCAGGCTACGCTACACGTCATCCCCGGTGCGGGGCATCTTTCCAATCTCGAAAACCCCGTCGTTTTTAATGAAAAGCTGCTGAATTTTCTAAATAGAGGGTAAATTTAACTCTAAAACGCTGGCGATTTTCGGCGTTTGAGTATAATATGGCCACATCTATGGCGCTTCAAAAGATCGCTCCGCCCAAGTCGGTTTTTTTTCTCATGTACGTTCCTGTCGTCCTGGTTTTCGCGCTGATCATCGCCATCAAATATAAAACCGGTTTGCGCACTATCTATTTCATCAACGACCCCGTGACGACCATGAGGGCGCCCAATTACGTGGGCCTGGTTTCGAATTTAGGCGTGCTTCTCTGGTGCGCGGCCGCGGCCGTGTGTTTATTCACCGCGGCCATCATGCCGCGGGAGGCTAAAGAGGACAGGCGGTTTTATCTCTGCTCGGGGCTTTTGACATCGCTTTTTCTGTTTGACGATTTTTTTCTTTTGCACGAACAGGTCTGGATTTGGCTGCTGCGTCTTTCGGACAGAAAGGTCGCCGTGATTTATACGATGATACTGGTGGCTTATCTTTTCCGATTCCAGAAAAAAATCATGCGCACGGAGTTCGTCCTCCTTGTCCTGGCGATGGGTTTTCTTTATTTCTCTTTCGCGTGGGATTTCGTGAACGAAAGGATGGACATCGTCATTCCAGAGGATGCCTGGCTCTGGCGCGATTGGCTGAACGACGGCTTGCTGGAAGACGGGCCCAAATCGTTCGGGATAGTCACCTGGTTCACCTACTTCGTCAGGACAGGCGCAGCGGAATTCAAGACCTCTCTCAGACGACCTTAGGGACTGGCCCCGCCCGGGAGCCTACTTACTGACTTTCTCCCGGTTAAAACCGCACAAAATAGCCGGACGTCGCTTTGTCTTCGTCCTCTTTGTCAAACAGTCCTGTCGCCGTGCCTAAGAGGCCTCTCAAGCCTATGCTTTTTTTATTGGCCGAGCGCGCGGTTTGAAGCGCTTCTTCGGCCTTGCCGTTTTTGGCATGGAGTTTGCAGGCCTGAAATAACAGCTCGCCTTTTCTTGAGTCGACGCGCACCCACGCCGTCAGAGGCAGAACGTCCTGTATGCGGCCGAAGCGCGTGTAGGCGAGGGCGATGCGTATCAGAGCGTCGGACGACGCCGTGTCGTCGTCGATTTCCCGCGCCAGGCTGATGGCGCTTTTGATGAATCTTTCACCTTCCTCGGGGAAGTTCATTTGCCAGAACGCGATGGCGATGTAAGTATGTATCTCATACTTTTGCGCGGGGTCATCCAGCTCTTTGCTGAGCGCCGCAGTCTCGGAGAGAAGCTCTTTGGTGCCCTCACAGCCGGCCACGGCCATGGCCTCGCCCAGGACGCCGAGCAGTTTCGCCTTTTGATAAACCGGCGCTTCGGATGAGAAAACGGCCAGGCGCGCCCCCTGAAATACCTCGACGCTTTCCTTTGTCTCGGCATGAGAGGCCAAGAGGCTGCCGAGCTGTGTGAGCGTCTGCGCGCGTATTACGACGTCCCCGATTTGCAGGGCCGCTTGCCTGGCCAGTTGAAACGTCGCCTTTGCTTCTTTGGGCGACCAAAGGTACACGTAAAGCTGCGCGATCTTGGTCAGGGTCTCGCTTCTTAAAACGTCGTCTTTGATGGCGCGCGCGTAGCGCCGTGCCTGCTGAAGGCGCCGGACGGCCTCTTCGGCGTCGCTTGATTTTTGGAATTCCCACTGAGCCAGTTCGGCCAGAGTCTTGGCCCGGCCGTAGGCGTCTTTGATGTCTTCCATGACGGCGTCATACGGTTCGCTGTCGCCCTTTTTCGCGAACGCCACGGCCACGTCTCCGAGAGAGCGTTCGCGCAGGTCAGGGATATCGAATTGGCTGGCGATAAATTTCAATATCAAAAGATAGCTCGGGTCCGCGATCTCCACAAGCTCGGCCATCAGCTCGGACTGTATTTTTTCTGAGGGGATGACCTTCAGCGTTTCTATGGCCTCGACCATGAACGTGACGGTTTCGGCCTCGGCGATAGCCAGCGCCTTAAGGCGCGCCAGACGATCTTCCAGGGACTCTATGAACGCACAGCGCGCCAGCGCGTCCCTAAAATAGCCGTGCGCGCGCGGGCCCTTGCCCGCCGCTTTGCCCATACCCGTCAGGGCGTCCACCGAGTACAGCTGAGACTTCATTTTGAACAGTGTGCTATCGGCGGTGTCGAGATCATTTTGTTCGGCGTAGGCCACGGCCAGACGCGAAAGCACACGGTCTTTATACAAAGGGTCCTGTATCAGCGCCTCCGAGGCGTCCTTCAAATCTCCCAGGCGTATTTGTATCACGGCCAGATCGGATACGATGGCGTCGCGCACGGCCTCGGTCTCGTCTTTTAAAAAAGGTAGGCCTTGCAAGGTTTCCGAGACGATAGAGCGGGCGAGTGGGAGGGCTCCGGGCGCCGTGTCGGCGCCTGCCATGGTGGCGGTCAATAGGAATGCGGCTAATGTCAGCAAGCGGCGCGGCATGGGTTGATTCTATCACGCGGACGCCAAATATTAAGCTAGAGACTGCCGCTAAAAAGAGATAAAATACTCTCTCAAACAGGAGATCTCCATGCCCAACGAAGAAAACGAAGAAAGCACAGCCGACGTTTCCGGGGAGTCCAAAGAAGACAAGTTCAAAAGACTGGTCGAGCCCCGCGTCAGCAGCACACTGCATAAAATCAAGATCATAGGCAACCTCGCCAGCAACCAGTACGCCTTCACCGCCGACCAAGTCGAAAAAATCATGACCAGCCTCCGCACCGCGGTGGACGAGGTCGAGCAGAAATTCCAAAAGTCCCTCAACCGCAAAGGCTTCAACGACCAGGGGAAGTTTAAGCTCTGATAGCGGTATCTTGAAATCACAGTTTGTGATTTCAAGTCCAACTTGATGTTCCAAATTGGAACATCAAAACCGATCTTTTGGCTTGTCTGTAGGTTTTTGTAAAAGAAGCTTGATAGCTCTGAAAACAACCTGAAACTGCTTATCATATTTCGTTTCTATCTCGTCGATCCTGAGCCATAGTTCTTGATGGGTCGTAGCCATTCGCCTTAAGTTCACAAATGTTCGGATAATTTGGATATTAACCAGAATGGCCGTCCGGCTATTTAGTACGCTGGAAAGCATTGCAACCCCTTGTTCTGTAAAGACATAGGGTGAATACTTGATGTTATGGCCGCGTTTCAAGGTCACAATTTGTGACCTTGAAACTAGGTTTTCAGCTTCTTTTTTTGTTAATTGAATCATAAAATCCTCTGGAAAACGTTCAGGGTTTCTTTTAACCGCTTGATTCAGAGCCTTAGTGGTGACTTGATAGAGAGCCGCCAGGTCACTGTCAAACATCACATTCTTACCACGAATTAAATAAATTTTTCTTTCAATAACATCCGACGATAGGGGCTCCATAAAATCCTCCTTACTCCACTAGACGTCCGAACTGTCGATTTTCGTTCATGAAATTTAAGTTAATCGTTAAAAAAGTAGGTTTTTGTAATTAATACTTTGAGGCCCCTTTTCCGTCTAACAGTTAGAACAAACTTGGCGTAAAAAGGAGCCTTAAAATGAAAATGACATTGATATTGTTGGCGTTAGTGTGGGCGATGGGAATAGCCTGTTTATCGGCTTTTGCCGCCGACTACGATAATAATCCTCCCGGCCCGGTGGGTGGCCCCGACTCCCGGCCGGACAAGTTCAACAAAGCGGACACCAATCATGACGGCGTCCTCGACAGAAGCGAGTGGCAGAAGGCCGCCGAGATCCTGGGTCAGCGCCGCCAGAAGATAAAGACCAAAGCCGACACCAACCATGACGGGACAGTCGACGCCACGGAAAGGCAAGCCGCGCAAGAAAAGCGCGCCGAACGCCTTGAGCATCGCAAGCAGCGCGCAGACTGCGACAACAACCCTCCCGGCCCAGCCGGCGGAAGAGGCAGTAACTGGGAAAATCCCCCCGGCGCCGCAGGAGGCCCCGGCACCAGCCCTGACTCGTTTCCACGAACTTGACTCTCAGAACGGACACCGTCTTGAGCGGAACGCGGTTTAATGCTTCCCCTCCGGGTGGCTTCGGTACGTAAACCGAACGATGTTCGGAGGGGAGAGGTAAGGAAAGCTTAACGGCCGCCAGTTAAATGCTGGCGGTTTTTTTATTTGCAGGAACTCGTCCCATTCGTCATAAGAGAGAGACGTAAACCGTAAACCCGACCCTGTCTGAACCGCCCAAAAAGGGACAGGTTAACCGATAGATAAATTGCAGTTATAGTTTGAACGATAATGGGCCTCTTTCACGTCCTGTAGAGTGAGGGGGGATTTTTTATGCCCAGAAACCCCGAGGGCTTGACCTCTTTAAACCGGACGACGTTCCAACGGAAGAGTAGTTTAAAGTTGATACTTGAAAAAACAACTTATAAGATGTATACTTACGATATAGAATTTTACAGGGATGATGATGGCTCGGAGCCTGTGAGGGCTTACATCGAGCAATTGGTACCGGACCAAAAGATAAAAATTCTGGCATACTTAAAGGTCTTGGCTGAGTTTGGGCCCTCACTAAAAAGACCCTACGCTGACAATCTGGGCGGTGGACTCGGATTGTGGGAATTAAGGCCTGCCCGGCATAGGATAATATATTTTTACCACGAGCGTACGGTCATAGTTTTAGCGCATGTTTTTTTGAAGCGAACGGACGCAATCCCATCGAGGGAGATCGCGATGGCTTTAAAACGAAAGACGAAATATATGGATGAGAATACATGAAGCATCGTGGCAGCAAGTTTGAAGATTATTATAAGCAATTGACCAGAGGCGATAAGAAGTTGAGCCTCGAGATCGAGATCCAGGCCGCTAAAATGTCTATAGCCAACATGATCATCATTCATCGTGAGAGCTTAAATCTCACTCAAAAACGGTTGGCAGTAAAATTGGGTGTTCGGCAACAAGTCATTAGTCGCATAGAGAGCGGCTCCAACAACATTACGCTGGATACGTTAATGCGTGTGGCGAACGCGCTGAACATCGCTCTGCGAGTCGAGACAGTGAAGAGAGATAGGGCTAAACGCGTATTGGAGCTTATAGATGAAAAAAGCGAACTTTAAGAAGCGTGATTATTATATGCCCATAGGCAAATTGACAAAGGTGGCGGATGATCTGCCGCGCCCAAGTGAGCTGGCAAAAGCGCTGCAATCCGTCAGAATTACTATCGTATTAAATAAATCGTAGACTATTTTAAAAAGCAGACACATCGGTATCATACAAAATATCAAAAAATGATGCGCGAAGTTCTGGATAGGTACATTACCCGCCAAGAAACCGCTAAATCTGTGAGGGGCGCATTAGGAAGAGCCCTCCAGCGGGAAATACTGGCGATTTTTTGTTTTTTGGAGCAAAATAGGGGAGTTTTAGACAAAATTAAAGGGGGGGAATGGCCATGTTTAAATTTAAGGTGATCTTGGGTGCTTTGTTGGTGTTAGCTCTGAGCGTGTCTCCGGCGGCGTTTGCGGGGAGTGCGCAGGAGATTGATGCGAAGGTGGACACGACGTTGGAGAGGTTTTACACCGAGGTGTCAGGCGGCAAAGGGATCATCAGTGACGCCAAGGGTGTGCTGGTTTTTCCGGCTGTGCTCAAGGCCGGCATCGGCATAGGCGGAGAATACGGGGAAGGAGCCCTGCAGATCAAGGGCAAGACCGTGGACTATTACAATACGGCCGCCGCTTCTTTGGGCCTGCAGTTGGGCGCGCAGAAAAAATCGATACTCATACTTTTCATGGAACAGACCGCGCTGGACCGTTTTCAAGGTAGCACCGGCTGGAAGGTGGGACTGGACGCATCCGTCGCCGTCATCACCGTCGGCGCCGGCGGGGCTATGGACACGGCCAAGTTAAAAGAGCCGGTCATCGCTTTCATCATGGGTCAAAAAGGACTCATGTACAATCTGACGCTGGAAGGCGCGAAGATCACCAAACTGCAGAAATAGCCGGGCAGAGCGTCAACGGCTGTACTTAACCCCGCCCGGAACATTAGAATCTTCTAATGTTAATCTAATCTTATTCTAATTTTTCCTCTTTAAAATTACTCCCATTGAAAGAATCAGCAAATCATATTTATGGGAGAATAAAAATGCGGATGATTAAAAGTGCCAGGATTTTTCTAGCAGTTGCTTTGATCGTTTTCTCTATGCCAAGCCAAATCTATGTTGCGGACGCGGCGTCTACCAGTGGCATGCTATTCGGGCCGACGGCGTTTTGGAACACGAAGCTGCCATCTACGCAAAAGATACATGCTAATTCGAGCGGCCTGGTGAGCGAGCTTGTGAGCAATACCAAGCTCAATACGCCGTGGATCAACACAACCAAATACAGCACCCCGCTGTACATCGTGGATTCGTCGGCGCTAAAAAAACCGGTGTCCATAGTGCAGAACGGGAAGACGCTGACCTGGACGGCGCTTCACGCGGCGTGCCAGAAAGGCATCCCTATCCCTCAGAACGCCACGGCGGCCCAAGGCACGGACGGACACATCACCATCTGGGACAGATCCTCCGACAAGCTGTATGAGTTCTGGAAATTTAAAAAAGATGCCTATGGCAAATGGACGGCGGCTTGGGGCGGCATTCTGAGCAATGTCTCCACTTGCGGCGGCATTATGCCCAAGGTGTTAAATCCCGTAGGTGGTTATGACATGTACGGCGCGACAGCCACAGGCCTGCCGGTGGCAGGCGGCACCATCCTCCTGCGGGAGCTTCAGTTTGGAAACATCCCCCATGCCCTGGCGCTGAACATTGTCCGCCCCAAATTATGGAAGTACTATGCTTGGCCGGCGCAGCGTAGCGATGGGTTCTATACCGGGGGCAATGCCATTATGGAAGGTCAGAGATTCCGCCTTCCTCCCAACGTCACCATCAACCCCACGTGGCCGCCCCTACTCAAGATGATGGTTGTTGCGGCGAGGGACTATGGGTTGGTAGTCAGAGACCAAGGGGGGTGCGTGGCATTTTCAGCTGAAGATACGACGCAGTACGGTTACAACGGCAGGATATCGCAATTCTATAGTGGTCTGACGCCCGGCCAGATAGCGGCCAAATTCCCCTGGTCTCAGCTGAAGGCGTTGGCTTAAAGTATTGCTCGGGAAAGGAAGGTTTTTTAAGTGCGAGTTTCGGCGTATTTGGGAGTGTTTTCGGCTTCGATGAGAACGGGCTTGTTGACGTTGCGCTGCAGGGCTGCAAACCACTTGTGAAGGGACCGGACCCTTCTTTTCCTGGCCAATTCTTCCAAGTCTATTTTAGAATGCCCCGCCATACAAATGTCCTCATTAGCCGTTATTATTGATAAAGATTGTATATAATTAAATTATACATCATAAAATCCATACAGTAAACCCCGCCGCCCGAAAAAGTGACTGATTTTTTCTTTTGATTCTTAGCCGGTTTCAAGATAACCTATCAAACAAATGTTAATTTTTAGTTAGAATTTTATAGGGGTTCTCCATGCGCTATTTATTTATGTTGTTTCTTTTGATGTACGCCTCAGCTTCCGAAGCGCTGTCGTCTGTAGAGCCATCGGCGGAGCCGTCAGTGGCGGCACAGCCTGAGAATCAAGCGCCTGTTTTTTCCCTGGCTCTCAATAAAGAGGTGGAGGCCGACCAGACGCTTACGTTCAACGTCAGTGCCGCGGATCCCGAAGGTGTTGTGCCGACGCTTCAGGCCTCCTCTTTGCCTTCGGGCGCCACTTTCTCCGAGGGCGTGTTCAGCTGGACGCCTACGGCTCAGCAGGCAGGCAGTCATTCGGCGATGTTCATCACCAGCGACGGGACGCTTACAAACAGTCTCAAGATTACAGTCACCGTCCTCATGACGGAGATGCCGCCTGTATTTGAGCCGGTAGCCGACGAGATGGTGGAGATCGGGCAAACACTTTCTTTTGGCGTCAGGGCCACGGACCCCAACGGCACACTGCCTATGATACAAGCCCAAAACTCTCCCGAGGGAGCGAAGTTTCAGGGCGGCGCGTTCAATTGGACGCCCGGCGAGGCCCAAGCCGGCAGTCATACCATCAAATTCATCGCCTCCGATGGTGTGTTCGCTGTCGGCGAAGAGATGGTCATTGAGGTGATAGCCAAGCCCGCGCCTACTCCGGCACCGGAACCTGTTGAGTCCACGCCACCTCAGACGGAAGCGTCGTCTCCGGCGACCAGTCCCGCGGCAGTCGTTGCCGCCCCTGTCGAAAATATTAACGATGAAGGTCAGCCTAATGGACATCCGGATGGACAAAATCAGAAAGAGGGGGACGTTTGAGCGTATTCGACAAGTCTCTGTTGATTAAGATAGCGGTCTCCATGCTGTGCGGGTTTATCGTCGGCGTGGAGCGTCACCTCCATAAAAAGCCGATTGATATTCGCACCAGCAGTCTTATCTGCCTGGGCACCATGGCGTTTATCTTTCTTGGGACGGAGGTGGGAGGGGACAAGGACTCGACGCGCGTGCTGGGACAGGTGGTCACCGGGATAGGTTTTCTCGGCGCAGGCGCTATCATCACGCGTCAGGGCCTGGTGATAGGCATGACCTCGGCGTCGGTGGTCTGGGTGTTGGCCGCTATAGGAGCGGCGGTAGGGTTTGGGCGGTACTCGATGGGCATAGCGCTGTCGCTTGTCGCTGTGTTTATTCTAACGGTGCTGCAGTATTTCGAGGACTGGACGGAAAATATTTTGCGTCCGCGCGGCACTCCCAAAGTCCACTCGAAAGATGAGCGCGGGGTCCGTTAAGATAAAGGAGGGCATATGAACGCAGAGGCTGGTTTAGCACAGGGGATGCAGATGATAGAGACACTCAAGATAACGGCCATAGAGTTTTTAGTGAAGTACGGTTTTCAGGTGCTGGGCGGGATCATCATCCTGTTCATCGGTTTCAAGCTCTCCCAGTGGGTGGGGGGCGTTTTTATAAAGTTTTGTCAGAACAGGAAGCTGGACATTACACTCACCAAATTTCTGGCCGGCTTGATCAAAGCGCTGATCATGGTTTTCGTCATACTCATGGCGATGGATAAATTCGGCATCACCATCTCGCCGCTGATCGCCACGGTGAGCGCCTTGATCTTCGGCGCGAGCTTCGCCCTCCAGGCGCCGCTGTCCAACTACGCGGCCGGGCTCACGGTCATACTCACGCGGCCGTTTGTGGTGGGGAACACCATCACTGTCAAAGGCGTCTCGGGCGTAGTCGAGGAAGTGAAGCTTCCCAACACCATACTTTCCACGGGAGATGGCGACCTTATCACCGTCCCCAACAAAGAAATCGTCGGCGAGATACTCTTCAACTCGGCCGCTAATAAAGTCGTGGAGAGGATCGTCGGCATCAGTTACTCGGACGACCCCGCGCTGGCCGTGAAGTCTGTGCGCGAGGCGTTGTCGCGTCTGTCCGCAGTGGCTAAAAAGCCCGAACCGCAGATAGGCATCGATTCCTTCGGGGACTCCGCCATCAACATAGGCATGCGCTACTGGGTGCCCACGCGGGAATATTATCCGTCGCTTTATGCCGCCAACCTCGCCGTTTACAACGCGCTCAAGGCCGCCAGGGTCAGCATTCCTTTTCCGCAACTCGAAGTGCGCATGCAGGAGGCGCCTCAGCGTACGTGAGGCCTATTCTTCTAAGCCTGATTTTTCTTCAGGCGTTTTTCACGGCAGGTCATGCCGCCGAAGCTCCGCCCGCGGTGTCTCTGGATTTCGACCAAGCTATTACCGACAAAGGCCCCCGCCAGTTTAAAAGCGCCGCTTTCGGAAACGAAGCCCGTCTCGTTCACGGAAAAGTGGGCCAGGCCTTGTTTGTGGGAGGCAGCGCCGACTGGGTGGACGTGGGGATAGACAACGGGCTGGATTTATCCAAGGGCGGGACGCTGGACCTCTGGTTCAAGCGTGAGGACTGGGAGAACCCTTACAAGCAAGGATCGGGCTGGCAGACCGTGGCCGCCATGGACGGGATGACTCTGAACATCGCCGCCCCCGGATGCCCGGGCCACGCGCCCTGGACGCTGGAGGCCTCCGTGCAGCGCTACGAGCATCACCTGAAAAGTAAAGAGTCCAGGGCCGGCGCGAAGCTAAAATCGCCGGCGGGCATGATACGGCCCAACGTCTGGTATCACGCTGTGATTGTGTTTGATGCGTCGAAACAGGCGAGTTTTCTTTTTATAAATGATAAAATGATAGACAAGGCCCGACTCACTCAGGCGCCTACAGGCAGTCGCGTGAACCCGCTCAGGCTGGGCACCTGGTATAAGAAAAACCAGGCCTTTCGCGGTGCCATTGACGAAGTCAAAATTTACGATTACGCGAAATATCCGGGGGCCGCCAGACGCGGAGGCAATTTTTTCACTGAACGTTTTAAGCAACAGGAGATTTGATTATGATCAGACCCCGACGCGGCGATGAAAGGGGCCACGCCAACCACGGCTGGTTGGACACCTATCACACGTTTTCATTCGCGGACTATCTCGACCAGGACTTTATGGGTTTCAGGAAACTGCGCGTGATCAATGAGGACCGCGTGCAGCCGGCGCAGGGTTTTGGCACGCATTCGCATCGCGACATGGAGATCATCACTTACGTGCTCGAGGGCAGTGTCCAGCACAAGGACAGTATGGGAAACAGCTCGGTGATACGCCCGGGCGACGTGCAGCGCATGAGCGCCGGCACCGGCGTGACTCACAGCGAGTTCAACCCTTCAGCCAATGAAGAGCTGCATCTATTGCAGATCTGGATACTTCCGGAGAAGGCCGGGATCACGCCCAGCTACGAGCAGAAGACATTCAAAAAAGAAGAAAAACTGAACCGCCTGCGTCTGGTCGCGTCGCAGGACGCCGCGGACGGGGCCGTCAAAGTGCATCAGGACCTGCGGCTTTATGTCGGGATATTGGACCAAGGCAGTAAAGTCGAGCAGTCTTTGAAACCGGGGCGTCACGCGTGGGTGCAGGTGCCGCGCGGATCGGTCTCAGTCAACGGCGTGGTCTTGAACGCGGGCGACGGCGCCGCCATAAGTGATGAGAAACTTTTGACGTTCAGCGCCAACAAGACTTCGGAAATCCTTCTCTTCGATCTGGCCTAGTCCCATGGCCAAACCCTTGATCATCTTTGACGGCGACTGCGGATTTTGCAGGCGTTGGATACGGCGCTGGCAAGAGCGCGTCCGCGGTGCCGTTGATTTCGAACCTTATCAGACCGCCGCGACCCGTTATCCGCAGGTCCCTGTCGAACGCTTTGAGCATTGGATGCACTTTGTAGACGAAAACGGACGCTTTTTCTCAGGCGCCGAAGCCGCTTTTAGGCTTTTTGAGCGCATGCCGCGTGCCGGCCGCCTCTTAGAGGCCTACCGTCACGTCCCCGGTTTTAAATTTCTGGCCGAAGGGGCCTACAACCTCGTCGCCAGGCATCGCCGCTTTTTCTCCCGCATCATTTAAACTCTATTGACGTGCCCACCTTAGGCTGTATGATGTTCCGATGAAAATGCTTCTTCAGCTTTCCGCCGTGCACAAAAGCTTTGGCGCCAATGTCATCCTCGACGACGCGACGGTTTCTTTCAACGAGAACCAGAAGATCGGCGTCATCGGACGCAACGGCGCCGGCAAATCCACGCTTTGTAAAATCATCACCGGCCACGAGCAGGCCGACGCCGGCGTGGTGGCCAAAAGCTCGGACCTGCGTCTGAGCTATCTCGAGCAGCATGACCCTTACCGCCTGGACGAGACGGTGATGGGGTTTCTCATGCGCTACACGGGCAAGGAGGAGTGGCAGTGCGGCAAGATCGCCGGGCGCTTTCAGCTCAAGCATGGCCTGCTCACGGGGACCATAGAGGCGCTGTCGGGAGGCTACCGCACGCGCGTGAAGCTGGCCTCGATGCTTCTGGCTGAGCCCAATTTTCTCATCCTCGACGAACCCACCAACTATCTGGACCTCAAGACGCTGATACTCCTGGAAGAGTTTCTGCAGGACTACGACGGAGGGTTTCTCATCGTCTCGCATGACCGCGAGTTTCTCAAGAAAACCTGCGAGCACACGCTGGAGATAGAAAAAGGCGGCTGCACGCTGTACCCGGGCACCGTCGAGGAGTATTTGATTTTCAAGGAAGAGCAGAAGGAGCAGACGCTGAGCTATAACAAGAACGTCGAGGCCAAGCAAAAACAACTTCAGGAGTTCGTCGACCGCTTCCGCGCCAAGGCCTCCAAGGCCAGCCAGGCCAAGTCCAAGATGAAACAGATAGAAAAATTAAAGACCATAGAAGTCGGCCACCCTCTGGGCAACGTGCACATACGCATCCCCGCGGTCGATAGAAAAAACGGCGTCGCGCTGGTCTGCACGGACCTGGCCATAGGCTATCCCCACAATCTGGTCGCGTCCAAAATCGACCTCGAGGTCAATCAGGGCTCGCATGTGGCCGTGCTCGGCGACAACGGGCAGGGGAAGACCACTTTTTTAAGGACGCTGGCCGATGACCTGAAGTCCAAAGGCGGCAATTACCGCTGGGGGTATGGGCTCAAGATCGCCTATTACGCGCAGCATGTGTTCTCGACGCTGCGGGCTGACATGGACGTGTACACGCATCTTTCGGGCATGGCCGCGCCGGGCGTCACGCGCCAGGAGATACTCAACATCGCCGGAAGCTTTCTTTTTAAAGGCGACGACGTGTATAAACCGGTGTCGGTGCTGAGCGGCGGAGAGCGGGCGCGGACTTGCCTGGCGGGGCTGCTTCTGACCAAGAGCCACGTGCTGCTCTTGGATGAGCCGACCAACCATTTGGACTTTGAGACAGTCGAGGCGCTGGGTCGCGCGCTCAAGTCTTTCGCCGGCACGCTGTTTTTTATCAGCCACGACCGCACGTTCGTGAACCTGGTGGCCTCGCAGATCGTCGAGGTGCAAAACGGCTCGGTGCGGCTGTACCCGGGCAACTATGAAGAATACGTCTGGCATCTGGAAAACGTCTTGCGTGACGAACTGCGCGGAGACGCGGCAGAAAACCAGGGACCCGGCGGCTCCTCGGACGGCGCGGCCAAGCCCAAATCCGACTATCATCTGAAAAAAGAACAGCAGTCGCAGAGGCGCAAGCTCGCCGGGCGCCTCAAACGCCTGGAGCAGGAAATCGAGGCGTTTAAAAAAGAGCGCCAGGCCATACACGATGATTTTGTGCGCGACCCGACGGCCTGGTCCAGGGATCGCAACGCGCGCTATGAGGAGCTGGCCCCGCTGATAGAAACGCACGAGCGGGAATGGCTGGAGATCACCCATCAGATCGAGGCGCTGTAGAGCCTCTTCATTCTGAGCGTGACGGCCAAGAAGTAAGTCACTATAATAGTTTCAGTTTATCAGAAAACCAAGGAAGCCAGTCTTTCCCGTATTCCTATTTCAAATCAACAAAGGAGAAGACGATGAAACGTAGTTTGGTATTTGTGTTTGGATTTGTGTGTTTGACCGGCGCCGCCGTGTGGGCCGCCGATGAGATGCCAGCTGCCGAGAAAAAACCTGACGCGGCGCAGATGGAGAAGATGAAGACGATGATGGCCCCTTCGGATGCGCACAAGGTGCTCGAGCCTCTGGCGGGACAATGGATCTACAAGTCCAAATTCTGGATGTCCCCCGATGGCAAGGTGGAAGAGTCTTCAGGCACATCCGACAATGAGATGATCTACGGCGGCAGGTTCTTAAAACAAATCACCAAGGGCGTGTGGATGGGCGAGTCGTTTGAAGGGCTGGGATATACCGGCTACGACAACATCAAGGGTGAGTATGAAACCGTGTGGGTGGACTCCATGGCCACCGGCATGATGAAGATAGCAGGCAGCTATGACGCGGCCTCCAAGACGCTCAATCAGTCCGGGGCCAACTCCTGCCCTATGACCGGCAACAAGGCCATGCCCCTACGCTCGGAATGGAAGATCGTCGACAACGACCACAATGTTTACAGCTCTTACATGACGGGTCCCGACGGAAAAGAAGCCAAGGGGATGGAAATCGAGTTCACCCGAGTCGTCTGATAGTTCGGCGTTTTATAGCCGGATGGATTCGAGCGGAGGCCG
>Ga0209726_10002230_pt1 | contig 29222 bp, 30 predicted proteins | sample Subgrocontami54m_FD_187453 | JGI IMG/M metagenome (GOLD analysis project Ga0209726, IMG submission 187453) | Subsurface groundwater microbial communities from S. Glens Falls, New York, USA - GMW46 contaminated, 5.4 m (SPAdes) (version 3) | ecosystem: Environmental > Aquatic > Deep subsurface >... | reverse complement strand
GCAGCAAACACGCCTACGCCATTGGACAAGAGGTTCCGTTCGAAGTAGGCAAATTGGTCGCGCCACTATGGGGAAAAGTGTTCAACCGAATGGCGTATGGACCTTTCCCGCGTCCCCATTAAACGGATTCAGAAGCTGAAATTACAGCAAGACCGGCAAATAAGACGACGAAATAGGCCGGTCTTGGTGTCTAGCAAGCCAAGAAAGCAGTCAGGAAACTTTCTTGGCCTGCTATAAGGAAACGGCCAAAGTCTTTATATCGCCTAGAGGAAAGTATGATGGACGGCTTTGGGGTTTAAATGAACCCGAAGGCGGTTACGGGTTTTTGCATGTCTGAACCAACACCAACCTACGACGTCCTCATCATCGGAGCAGGGCCCGCCGGTGGCTCGGCGGCGTGGCACTGCGCCCAGAACGGCCTCAAGACGCTCGTGTTGGAAGAACACACGGCCGTGGGCGAGCCCGTGCATTGCGGCGAGTGTTTGAGCCAGGTGGCGTGCGACCGTATGGGCTGGAAGCTGCCGGACGAGGTCATTGCCATGCCCGTGAAAGGCGTGCGCGTCGTGTTTCCCGGCGACAAATCCACCCTCCTGACGGAAGAAGGCTACGTATTGGAAAAGCACAAGTTCGAACAATGGATCATGAAACAAGCCCAAAGCGCGGGCGTTACGCTTGCACTGGGCAAGAAAGTCACGGCACTCAAACGCGACGCACAAAGCCAAGTTTGGACCGTTTCCTGCGCCGACGGCACCAATTTCCAAAGCAAAATCCTAATGGATGCCACGGGAGTCGCCGCGTTGGTTTCCCGCCTGCTCAACCTCAACCCGCGTTTCCAAAGCGTCATCGGCATCCAGTACGAGATGAAGGACATCCCGACGGACGGCTACATGGACTTTTACATCTGGCCCGAAATGGCGCCGCATGGCTACTTGTGGATGATTCCGAAAGGCGACGGGCGCGCCAACGTCGGGTTGGTCACGAATGAAAACATAAAAGCCAAGACATACCTTGACCAATTCGTGGCGAAAATGGGGTGGAAAGACAAAGTCGTAGTCAAAACTTTTGGAGGCCTTATTCCCGCATCGGGCCCGCTGCAAAAGACGGTGGACGACGGCGTGATGTTAATCGGCGACGCGGCCGGCTTTACCTCGCCTTTGTTCGAAGGCGGCTCGCATTTGGGCTTGATGTCGGGTCGGTTTGCCGCGAACGTCGCTAAAAAAGCCATCCAACAAAATGACACGTCAAAAGCCGTGTTGTTGGAATACGAGCAGTTGTGGAAAGCCGAATTCCCGCAATACGACAAGATCATCGGCGGCAAGCACGCGTTGTATAAGATGAGCGATGCGGAGTTGGAGTTTGTCGGCTCGATTATGCCGCCGGAGCTTTCCCACGTCTCGACATTGCAGCGCATCCAATTCGGTTTCAAAGTGCTGACGAAAAAGCCGGGTTTGTTCAAAAAAGGCCTCAATTCGGCCATGGAAGCCTTCGGGTATTCCAAGGCCGAATACTACGGTTGGTAAAAAGCCGTGGAAGCATTTTTGCGAGAGTTGCGGAAAAAAATCCATCCGGCAGAATACTACGACGTCTTGAGAGGACCGGACGTGGTCCACTCACTCATAAAGCGAGGGGAACCCATTTTTTCAAGCGGAACGGTCAGCACCAACATGAGCGTGATTACGAAAGTGAGGGCCAAAGTGTTGCCCGGCGTCACGGAAAAAGAAATTGCCGCTTTGGCCAATAAACACATCGAACGGTTAAAGTCAATTGGACACGATTTGGAAATTTTCTATGAAGACGGCGAAATCCGACTTCGGTTGGGCAGCAAAAACGTCAACGACGAAGACTTGCACAAACGGCTTGAAAAAGAAAAGATATTGCAGTAAGAAGCACCGATACTTCGTCTCCCGTCGGACCTGCGGGGGCTTTTATTCTTTTGTGTGGGAATAGCTGTTAGTAGAGGCATTTTCAGCGCCTATTTGAGGCACTCAGAAACCAAAGCAGGAAAACACCCGGGGTGGGCCGTAACATGGGTAAGACGCTGACGTACCAGATTCTCGAAAAACACCTCGTCGAAGGCGATTTGGCGCCGGGAAAGGAAATCGGCATCAAGGTCGACCAAGCCTTGACGCAGGACGCCACCGGCACCATGGCCTGCCTCCAATTCGAGGCCCTCGGTATTCCCCGCGTCCAGACCGAAGTGGCCGTTTCCTACGTCGACCACAATATGTTACAAACCGGTTTTGAGAACGCCGACGACCATCGCTATTTGCAAAGCATGGCGTCCAAATACGGGTTGTACTTCTCTAGGCCCGGCAACGGCATCTGCCACCAAGTCCACCTCGAACGCTTCTCCGTGCCCGGCAAGATAATGTTGGGCTCCGACAGCCACACGCCCACCTGCGGCGGCATGGGCATGTTGGCCATCGGTGCCGGCGGTCTGGACGTCGCGGTCGCCATGGGCGGCGGGCCGTTCTACCTTAAAGCCCCAAAAGTGGTGGGAATCAAGCTTTCCGGCCGGTTGCAACGCCAAGTGGCCGCCAAAGACATCATTTTGGAAGTGCTGCGCCGTTTGACCGTCAAAGGCGGAGTGGGCAAAGTGTTGGAGTACCACGGCGAAGGCGTTTCGAGCCTCGACGTCTACCAGCGCGCCACCATAACGAACATGGGTGCCGAATTGGGCGCGACCACCTCGATCTTCCCCACGGACGAAAAGACGCTGCAATTCCTCAAACGTCAAGGCCGCGAGGACGCCTACGTGCAAGTGGGGCCGGACGCCGACGCACAGTACGACGAGTCCTTGGAAATCAACCTGACGGAACTGGTGCCCATGATTGCAAAACCCCAGTCGCCGGACAACGTGGTGCCCGTCACGGAAGTGGAAGGCCTGCCCGTGCAGCAAGTGCTGGTCGGTTCGTGCACCAACTCGTCCCTCAAGGACCTCATGACCGTCGCGGCGTACCTGAGGGGCAAGAAAGTCCACCCCAACGTCAGCATGGCATTGTCGCCCGGTTCCAAGCAGGTCTTCCAGGAAATCGCCCGCAACGGCGCGCTTACGGACTTCATCGCCGCAGGCGTCCGCGTGCTTGAAAGCGCATGCGGTCCGTGCATCGGCATGGGCCAGGCGCCGGGCACTGGCGCAGTCTCGTTACGCACGTTCAACCGCAACTTCGACGGACGCTCCGGATCCAAAAACGACTTGGTCTACCTCTGCTCGCCCGAAATGGCCGTGGCCTCGGCCATCGCCGGAGTCGTCACCGACCCGCGCAAATTGCCTTCCGTTGAAATCGTGGTGCCGGAGCAGATTGTCATCGACGACTCCATGATTTTGGCGCCGTCCGACACGCCGGAAGACGTGGAAGTATTGCGGGGACCGAACATCGCACCCGTGCCGCTCAAGACGCCGCTGGAGGACGATTTGTCCGGCTTCGTCTTGATTAAGACGGGCAACAACGTCACCACGGACCACATCATGCCGGCCGGGGCTAAGATTTTACCCTTGCGCTCGAACGTGCCGAAGATCTCCGAATTCGTGTTCACCAACGTGGACACCGGATTCGTCAAGCGCGCAAAAGAGCGCGGCGGCGGCTTCATCATCGGCGGCGAGAACTACGGCCAAGGTTCTTCGCGTGAACACGCGGCATTGGCCCCTATGTATTTGGGCGTCAAGGCCGTGCTGGTGCGCAACTTCGCCCGCATCCACAAATCCAACCTGATCAACTTCGGCATCGTCCCCTTGGAATTGGACGAGAGTGCGTACGCCGACGTGCAGCAGGACCAGGAACTGGAAATCCTGGACATCCGCAAAGCCGTGGAATCCGGCGCCGTCACAGTCATGGTCAAGAACAAGACCTCAGGCAAGCATTACGCCGCGAAATTGGACTTGACGCGCCGCGACCGCGACATCATCCTGTCCGGCGGCCTGCTTAACCACACGCGAAAGTCGAACTTGGCGGCGGCTGCGGCTTAAGGTCGCACGACAGGCAAAACGTCCGGTAACGCTTTTGGAAAAGCGAGCCTTAGGCACTGGAAGAAAAAAAAAGCGAAGTCGCAATTGGAAAAATGCAATGAAAATCGATTCAACGAAACGAAAAACCGTAACGAGGGATGAACGACCTATGGCCGCGGAGAAAATCACCATCAACAACGGCAAGCTCAACGTGCCCAACGAGCCGATCATTCCCATCATCGAGGGCGACGGCGTGGGCGTTGACATCACGCCCGTCATGCAGAAAGTCGTGGACACCGCCATCCAGAAGGCGTACGGAGGGTCAAAGAAGATCCACTGGATGCCCATCCTGGCCGGCGAGAAAGCCATCGCGGCCTCCGGTCAACTGCTGCCGGATGAGAGCATAAACGCCATAAAGGAACACTTGGTCGCCATCAAGGGCCCGCTCATGACGCCCGTGGGCGGCGGATTCCGCAGCCTCAACGTCACCATGCGCCAAGTGTTGGATTTGTACGCCTGCGTGCGGCCGGTCCGTTACTACGCCGGCGTGCCCAGCCCCATGCGCGAACCGGAGAAACTGGACGTCGTCATCTTCCGGGAGAACACCGAAGACGTCTACGCCGGCATCGAATGGCAAAAAGGCACACCCGAGGCGGCGAAATTCGAGGAGTTCCTCAAGTCCATGGGCAAAAAGGTGCGTGAAGGCTCCGGTTTTGGCGTCAAGCCCATCAGCGAAATGGGTTCCAAGCGCCTCGTGCGCGCGGCCATCGCCTACGCTTTGAAGCACAAGCGCAAGTCCGTCACGTTGATGCACAAGGGCAACATCATGAAGTTCACCGAAGGCGCGTTCATGGCCTACGGCTACGAAGTGGCGAAAGAATTCGGCGACCACGTCATCACGGAAAAGGAAGTGACTGAAGGCAAGTCGGCCGAAGGCAAGCTGTTGATCAAGGACCGCATCGCGGATTCCATGTTCCAGCAATTGCTGTTGCGTCCGGATGAGTACGACGTCATTGCCACGACCAACCTCAACGGCGACTATATTTCAGACGCTGCCGCCGCACAGGCCGGTGGCTTGGGCATCGCGCCGGGCGCCAACATCAATTACAATGTGTCCGGCATTGCCTTGTTCGAGGCCACGCACGGCACCGCTCCGAAGTACGCAGGCTTGGACAAAGTCAACCCCGGCTCGTTGATCCTGTCGGCCGTCATGATGCTGGAGTACTTGAACTGGCAGGAAGCCGCAGAATTGGTCGAGAAATCCTTCAGCAAAACCATCCAGCAAAAAATCTTGACCTACGATTTGGCTCGCCAAGTGGAAGGCGCCAAAGAAGTCAAGTGTTCGGAATTCGGCGACGCGATGATTAAAAACATGGGTTAAATGCCTTGAACAAACCATCCACAACAAAGGGGGTTTGGGCATCAGGGCAAACTAAGGGGGAAATGTATCCCCCTTGGGTTGACCGAAGTGAAGTGCTCGGAATTCGGACAAGCCATGATAAAAAACATGGGCTGAATCGCAGAGAAAAAACCCAAACAAAATAATATGCACATGCTTTAGCCGATGGGGAATAAAGTAAGAAAATAAACGATAAAATGAACCGGCCAGGCGTGATTTTCCCTTCCTAAAAAAGATGCGAGTTTCCAGATGCAGGTGATTTGAACCCCCATGGCGCAACGTTCCATCCGCGAATACGACGGCAAGAAAATCCTCGCGCAAGCCCTCGGCACGCCCATGAAAGGAGCCTTGGTTTCGGCGCAAACCGATTGGACGGCGTTGGTCAAGGAAAACCCCTGGCTCAAGTCTGACAAATTGGTCGCGAAACCGGACATGTGTTTTGGCAAGCGTGGAAAGAACAACCTGCTCCTGCTTGACGCCAACCTCGAACAAGTCAAAACATTCTGCAAAGAGAAAATCGGCAAGTCCGCGACCGTCGGCAAAGTTTCGGGCACGCTGACGCACGTGCTGGTCGAACCCTTCGTCCCGCACAAGGCCGAGTACTACGTCGCGTTCCAGACGGCGCAGGACAAGGACGTCATCCTCTTCTCGCCGGAAGGCGGCATCGACATCGAAGAGAACTGGGAAAAAGTCCAGCGCATCGAAGTCGACGTCCTCGCGGACAAACCGCAGCTGAAATTGCCCAAACTGCCCGCCGCGGCCGACCAAAAGCTCGTAGAGGAATTCATTCTCAAGGTATTCCAAGTATTCCGCGACAACGACTTTACCTTCCTGGAGCTCAACCCATTCACCATCGTCAACGGCGAGGCAGTTATCCTCGGCTCGGTCGCCCGCTTGGACGACACCGCCGGATTCAAAGGCAAATGGGTCGTAGACTTCCCGGCGCCCTTTGGCCGTGACCTGTCCAAGGAAGAACAGTACATCAAGTCGCTGGACGAAAAAACCGGCGCCTCACTTAAACTTACGATTCTGAACCCCAAAGGCAAGGTCTGGACGTTGGTCGCAGGAGGCGGCGCGTCCGTCATCTACGCCGACACGCTGGTCGACCTCGGCTTTGGAAAAGAGATGGCGAATTACGGCGAGTACTCGGGTAACCCAAGCGACGAGGAAACATACCAGTACGCCAAGACGGTCTTAGGGTTGATGGTCAAAGGCGGCGGAAAAGTCTTGCTGATCGGCGGGGGCATCGCAAACTTCACCGACGTGGCGAAAACCTTCAAAGGCATCATCCAAGCCCTCGAAGAACAGGCGCCCGCGTTGAAGAAAGCCGGAGTCAAGGTCTTCGTGCGCCGCGGCGGGCCAAACTACGAAAAAGGATTGGACCTCATGCGCCAACTGGGCGTAAAGACGGGAATCCCCATCCATGTCTTCGGGCCGGAAACCCACATGACGAAGATTGTGCCGATGGCGTTGGCCGAATTGAAAAGCTAAAACAACGACGCCAAGCCGGAAAAAAATCATTACCGGAAAGCGTGAAAAAAAAACAGAAAAAATTGAAACGCAGATTCAGGTTGAAATGAATCGAGGTTGACCGAAAAATGCCTTTGTTTACCAAGGAAACCACCGCCGTCATCTACGGCATGCAGGCCGCAGCCGTCCAGCGCATGCTGGACTTTGACTGGATGTGCGGACGCAAAGTCCCCTCAGTGGCCGCCGTCGTCAACCCGTCCTCGTCGGAAATCACGACCGCGTTCTTCGGTGCGAAACAAATCCTGATTCCGGTGTTCAAGACCACCGCTGAGGCGTTTGCGAAGACCAAGGCCGACGTTTTCATCAACTTCGCGTCCTTCCGCTCGGCTTACGAAACTACGGACGAAGCGCTCGACTTGCCGTTCAAGACGCTCGTCGTCATCGCCGAGGGCGTGCCCGAACGCCAGGCGCGCCAATTGGCGGCCAAGGCCAAGAAACTCAATAAAATTCTTATTGGCCCTGCTACCGTCGGCGGCATCGCGGCGGGTTGTTTCAAGATCGGCAATTCAGGTGGAACGCCGGACGCCATGATCGCCGCCAAACTGTACCGGCCCGGCTCCGTCGGCTTCGTGTCCAAGTCCGGCGGCATGTCGAATGAGATGTTCAACGTCATCGGCAACACCACCGACGGCGTGTGCGAAGGCATCGCCATTGGCGGCGACGCGTTTCCCGGCACGAGCTTGTTGGACCACGTCCTGCGCTACGAGCAGGACCCCGCCATCAAACTCATCGTGGTATTGGGCGAATTGGGCGGAACGGACGAATACCGCATCGCCGAAGCGCTGCAGGCCAAGAAAATCAAGAAACCGGTAGTCGCCTGGGTCACCGGCACGTGCGCCCAAGTCTTTCCAACGGAAGTGCAGTTCGGACACGCCGGCGCGAAATCCGGCTCGGACAAGGAAAGCGCGCAGGCCAAAAACGACGCGCTCAAAAAAGCGGGCGCCCATGTGCCAAAGTCCTACGACGATTTTGGCGATCTCATCCACAAAGTATACGTCGAAAAAGTCGGACCCGTTCCCAAGGAATCGGTCCAGCCGCAAGCCCTTCCCGCCGAATACAAGGACGCAGTGGCGAAAAACAAGGTCCGCCGTCCCGCTTCCATCGTCTCAAGCATCTCGGACGACCGCGGTGACGACGTGCTATACAACAAAGTGCCATTGACCACGCTTTTGAACGAAGGCGCGGGCGTGGGCGACATCATCGCCGCGCTTTGGTTCAAGAAAAAATTGCCGAAATACGCATCCGAATTCATGGAAATGACGCTCAAGATCACCGCCGACCACGGGCCCGCAGTCTCCGGCGCACACAACGCCATCGTGGCCTCCCGCGCCGGAAAAGACTTGGTTTCTTGCCTGTGCTCCGGCTTGCTCACGATTGGCCCGCGCTTCGGCGGCGCCATCGACGACGCGGCGCGCTATTGGCAATCCGCAGTGAAAGCCAACAAGACGCCCAAAGGTTTCGTGGATGAGATGAAGGAGCAAAACGTATTGATTCCCGGCATCGGCCATCGCATCAAATCCGTGAGCAACCCGGATGCGCGTGTCGCCGCCTTGAAAGCGTACGCGCAGAAGCACTTCAAATCCCGCAAGCATTTGGACTTCGCCCTCGGCGTCGAGGCGTTGACAACGCAGAAAAAAGGCAACTTGATCCTCAACGTCGACGGCTGCATTGCCGCGTTGTTTTTGGACTTGTTCGATTCTTGTCCTGAGTTCACCGAAGATGAGAAAACCGAATTAATCCAAATCGGCGTGCTGAACGCCTTTTTCGCCCTAGGCCGCTCCATTGGCATCATCGGACACGCCATCGATCAGAAACGCCTCCAGCAGCCGTTATACCGCCACGCCTGGGACGACGCGGTGTACCTGTAGGGCCGGCAGCGTGGATTTTAAGCACGCAAGGGCTAAGTTCAACGCATGACATTCCAACGTCCTTCCAGAAAATTCATCGAAGAACTGCCTTCGGGAATCCGAGAAAAAGCGGAAATGATTTACGTTTACCCTAAGCAGAGTAAGATTCCCGAGGATGTGATGGACCGGACACTGCAGTGCATCCGCGCCTTGGGCACTTACCGCTACCGGATGAAAGAATACCATCCCCAAATCGTGAAAGTGCTCGCTCCATTCCTGAATCACCGCAACACGGATTACCGGTATTTCGCGGCCGAAGCATTAGGAAAAATTGGACACGCCGACGCCGCGACTCACCTCCATGAAAAGCTCAATGAGACGGATGACCGGGCCTTCAGCGGCATTCTGGATGCGTTGGTCAAAATCGGCCACCCCGACTCCAAGGAAGCGATTCAAAAGCGGCTGAAAAAGGAGACCGACGAGCGGATACAGAAAAAAATCCAGAACCGGATTGACAAATTGCAGTAATGCGAACAGCCGCAGGCAATCCGCAAAACGGCCGACGCGCCCCAACGCCACAATCCCGACACTAAAAATACCGTTACCAAAAAGAGCAATAACTTTAAAAACCCATTGCAGCATAAAAAGTAAGCTTGTGCACAAACGCCCGGTCCAGCTTCGTCTTTTAATTTCTGGCTAGACTCGGGATTCTATTGGGATGGGATGGGTACTTCGCTTGAGCAACCGGTTAGAAACTACTTAGTGCCAACCATCCAGAAGGCCTCGGGCGAGGAACTGGACGAACTCTGCAAGACGTACAAAGTGACCAAAGCCCAGCTGCCGCACATCAAGATGACCGACGCGGGCCTGACGGGCATTGCGGTGGGCTTGGGCGACGTGGTCAAAATCGAACGCAAAAGCTGGCAGACGGGCGAAAAAACGCTCTATTACCGATTGGTGGTGGATTAAGCGCTCATGGTGTATCACGAACTCACGGAAGCGTATCTGCGCCAGAAAAGCTTAGTGCAGCAGAATTTGGATTCCTACAACCAATTCCTGGAAGAAAAAATGCAGGAAATCGCGGACGCCCAAGGCGTGATTGAACCGCAAGTCGAAGGCTACTTGATAAAGCTTGGAAAAATCCGCGCGGAAAAACCCATGGTCACCGAAGCGGACGGCTCGCGCCGCCCCTTGGCGCCTATGGAGGCCCGCTTGCGTGACTTGAGCTACACCGCTCCGCTGTTTTTGGAAATGACACAAGTGGTCAACGGCGTGGAAAAGCGGCCTGAAGACGTGTTCATCGGCGAGCTGCCCGTCATGGTCAAAAGCCAACTGTGTTACCTCAACGGCAAGAACCGACAGGAATTGACCGACGCCGGCGAGGACACGAAGGACCACGGCGGCTACTTCGTCATCAACGGCACCGAGAAAAGCCTCATGACGCTGGAAGACTTGGCGCCGAATCGCATCTTGGTCTCGCGCGAAAAAGACGAGGAAACCGTGCAAAGCAAGATTTTCTCCACGCGTGCCGGATTCCGCGGACGTTGCACCGTCGACCGCGCCAAGGACGGCCGCATCACCATCACGCTTCCCTCCTACAACAAATCCCTCGAGTTCATGATGATTTTGTACGCATTGGGGTTGGACAAGGAAGACAAAGTCACGGAAGTCTTCTCCAAGGAAAAAGAAGTCTACAACGACATCCTGCTGAATTTCGAACTGAACCCCGTCAAAAACCGCAAAGACGCGTTGGAAACCATCGGCAAACGCGCCGCGCCCGGACAACCGGTCGACTACCAACTCAAACGCGCCGAACTACTCATCGACCGCTACTTGTTACCGCACATCGGCGTAGAACCCAAGGACCGCCTCGCCAAAGCCTACTTCCTCTGCCGCATGGCCGAACGTTCCATCCTGGTGGCCAACCGCAAGCGCGCGGTCGAAGACAAGGACCATTACGCCAACAAACGCCTCAAAATCGCAGGCAAGTTGATGGAAGAACTGTTCCGCTACGCCTTCGGTTTCCTCGTAAAAGACGTCGCCTACCAAATCGAGCGCGCCAACGTCCGCGGCCGCCGCATGAGCATGTTCGCCCTCGTTCGTCCCGACGCGTTGACGGAGCGCATCAAATACTCCATGGCCACCGGCAACTGGGTGGGCGGCCACACCGGCGTGTCCCAACCGTTGGACCGCTACAACTTCATCTCCGCCGCCTCGTTCCTCAAACGCGTCACGTCGCCTCTAGCCAAGAAGCATCCGCACTACAAGGCGCGTGACCTCAACGGCACGCACTGGGGACGGCTCGATCCGAACGAGACGCCGGAAGGGCCCAACTGCGGCTTGGTCAAGAACCTCGCGCTGTTCTGCGAAGTCACGACCGGCGCGTCGGAAAAACCCGTTGAATCGGCCCTCAAGAAACTCGGCCTGACCATGCGGATTTAAGTCCAAACGCAAAAACGAGAAAAGAGTTTACGGTGAAAAAATGAAAACCAGCGTGTACTTGAACGGCCGTTTCGTCGGATTCCATGACAAGGGTGAAAAACTCGTCGACGAGTTGCGCTTGATGCGCCGCACCGGCGAGCTGGACCCCCAATCCAACATCTCGTTCTACCCCAAGACGGACGAAGTCTTCGTCAATACGGACGCCGGCCGCGCCCGCCGCCCCCTGATCGTCGTCAAAAACGGCAAACCTGCCTTCACCGCCGACCACCTGGAAAAACTCAACCGCAAAGAGCTGACGTGGGACGACTTAGTCAAATCCGGCATCATCGAATACCTTGACGCGGAAGAGGAAGAAAACGCCTTCGTCGCGCTGCACGAAGAAGACTTAGACCCCGAACACACCCACTTGGAAATCGACCCGGCCATGATTTTGGGCTACGCCTCCTCACAAGTGCCGTTTCCAGAATACAACATGGCCCCCCGTGTCCTCATGGCGGCACAGCACACCAAGCAATCCTTGGGATTATACGCCTCCAACTTCAACTTGCGCATGGACACCTTGGCGCACGTCCTGCACTACCCACAGGCGCCCCTGGTGCAGACCCGCGTGTACACCGCCTTGGAGAACTACAAGCGCGCATCGGGCCAGAATTTCGTGGTCGCCGTCCTGTCGTACGAAGGCTTCAACATGAACGACGCCGTGGTCATCAACAAGAACGCCATCGAACGAGCCTTAGCCCGCAGCACTTTTTTCCGCACGTACAACGCTGAAGAGCGCCGCTACCCCGGGGGACAACGCGACAAAGTCGGCAAGCCCCAGGAATTCGTCCAAGGTTACCTCGGCGAGGAAGCGTACGCCCACCTCGATTCGGATGGCATCGTGCCGCCGGAAACCGAAGTCGCCGGCAACGCCGTCTTAGTCGGAAAAAGTTCGCCTCCCCGCTTCCTGAAAGAAATCTCGGCTCTCGACGTCGAAACGGAAAAACGCCGCGAAAGCTCCGTGTCCGTCCGCGGCAACGAAAAAGGCATCGTGGACTCCGTCATCCTCAGCGAATCGACCGCCGGCAACAAGTTCATGAAGATCCGCGTCCGCCGCACCATGATTCCCGAAATCGGGGACAAATTTGCCAGTCGCTTCGGCCAGAAAGGCGTCGTGTCCTTGATGGTGCCCCAAGAAGACATGCCCTTCACCAAGGAAGGCGTCGTGCCGGACCTCATCATCAACCCCCACGCCATCCCCGGCCGTATGACCGCAGGCCACCTCCTCGAAATGATGGGCGGCAAAGCCGCGTCCCTCGACGGCAAACTCAAGGACGGCACGGCGTTTTCGGGCCAGACGCAACCCGACTTCGAAACCGCCTTGCACGAACGGGGCTTCGAATACACCGGCCGCGAAATCCTCTACGACGGCAAGTCCGGCCGTCGCATCTACGCCAAAATCTTCATGGGCGTCATCTACTACCAACGCTTGCACCACTTGGTCACGTTGAAGATGCACGCCCGCTCGCGCGGACCCGTGCAGATGCTGACGCACCAGCCGACCGAAGGCCGCGCCCGCGAAGGCGGTCTGCGCCTCGGTGAGATGGAGCGCGACTGTTTCATCGGCTTCGGTGCCGCCTCCCTGCTAAAGGAACGCATGATCGACTCGTCGGACAGGACGCTGCAGTTAGTCTGCACCCACTGCGGGGCGTTGGCCGTGTACGACCGCATCAAGAACAAGCGGTACTGCCCCATCTGCGAAAGCTCCGAGACGACGGAAGTCGAGATGAGCTACGCATTCAAACTGCTTTTGGACGAGATGAAATCCATCGGCATCTTCCCCCAGCTGAAGCTGGCCGACCGCTCATAGGGCCAAGAAAAAAAAAATAAAAACGCAAACAAAACCCAAAACAAAAAACGGCGGCAGAAAAAAAAAACCAAATAACAAAATCGGGAAAAAAACTACAAAAAAAAATAGAAAGAAAAAGCAATCGGAAAAAACCAAAAAAAAAACCGGAAAACAAACGTGACCTAACATCCAAAAAAAGAAGATGCTCAATCCGAGGAGATGGCAAAAATGAAAGTAATCGATGGACTGCGCTTTTCAGTATTCTCGCCCGAACAAATCCGACGCATGTCGGCCATCAAGATCACCGTGCCGGACACCTACGACGAGGACGGCTACCCCATCTCCGGCGGACTTGCCGACCAACGCCTCGGCGTAATCGACCCCGGCCTCAAGTGCAAGACCTGCGGCGGACGCATGCGCGACTGCGGCGGACACTCCGGCCACATCGAACTGGTCCGACCCGTCGTCCACGCCGGCTTTGCCAAAGCCATCTACCAACTGCTCAAAGCCTGCTGCCGCAAATGCGGACGCCTCATGCACCCCGCGCACGCGCTGAACAAGATCAAGAAGATGGGCGAATGCCCGCACTGCAACGAAAAACAACGCCCCATCAAATTCATCAAACCCACGACCTTCTACGAAGACGACCGCAAACTCCTGCCCAACGAAGTCCGCGAACGCCTCGAACGCATACCCGACGAAGACCTCACCATGCTCAACGTCAAGGTCCGGCCCGAATGGCTGGTCCTCACGGTTTTGATCGTTCCCCCCGTCACGGTGCGCCCCTCCATCACCTTGGAGACGGGCGAGCGCTCGGAAGACGACTTGACGCACAAATTGGTCGACATCATCCGCATCAACCAACGCCTGGAAGAAAACGTCGAAGCCGGCGCGCCCCAACTCATCATCGAAGACTTGTGGGAACTGCTGCAGTACCACGTGTCGACGTACTTTGACAACGAAATCGCCGGCATCCCGCCCGCACGCCACCGCTCGGGCCGTCAGTTGAAGACGTTGTTCCAACGCCTGAAAGGCAAGGAAGGCCGCTTCCGCTACAACCTGTCCGGCAAACGCGTCAATTTTTCCGCGCGCACCGTCATCTCGCCAGACCCCACGCTAGGCATCAACGAACTCGGGGTACCTGAGGAAATCGCCGCCGAACTGACTTTGCCTGTCGCCGTCACGCTCTGGAACGTGGAAAACCTCAAGGCCATGATCCGCGACCACCCCGAAAAAATCAACTACGTCATCCGACCTGACAGCAAACGCAAGAAACTCACCACCAGCAACCTCAACGAAGTGCTGGAAGAATTGGCCCCAGGTTACGTAGTCGAACGCCAACTCATGGACGACGACGTCGTCATCTTCAACCGCCAACCCAGTTTGCACCGATGCTCCATGATGTGCCACAGCATCAAAGTGCTACCCGGAAAGACGTTCCGATTCAACGTGGCCGACTGCCGGCCGTACAACGCCGACTTCGACGGCGACGAAATGAACATCCACGTCCCGCAGAACGAGGAAGCGCAAAGCGAAGCCGAAGTCTTGATGAAAGTCGAAGACCAGACGCTTTCACCCCGCAACGGCAAGCCCATGATCTCGCCGGACTTGGACCACGTCTCCGGATTGTACATCCTGACCCTGCCCGAAACCGAATTCGACCGCGCCGACGCCTCGTGGCTCCTCAGCTCCGCAGGCGTCCTAGACGCGGAAGTCACCAAGAACAAGACATCCGGCCGCGAAGTCTTCTCCAACCTCCTGCCGTCGGATCTGACCATCTTCCTCCACGCTAAACGCTGCAAGTACCGAAAAGAAGCCGAAGAATGCGAGAACCCCGCCTGCGTCCGCATCAAGAACGGCAAACTCGTATCCGGCCAAGTCGACTCCAAGATCAGCGAAGACTTAGTCTCACTCATCGCCAAACGCTACGGCGGCGCGGCCGTCCGCCAATACATCGACAACACCACGCGCCTCACCGTGCAATTAGCCACGCGCTTCGGCCTCTCGCTCTGCCTGGACGACTACTACATGCCGCCGGAAGCCCGAAAAGACATCATCAGCCTGTACAAGGAAGGCCGCACCAAACTCCGCGGCTTAGTGCAACAATTCCGCTCCAAGAAACTCAAACGCCTGCCCGGCAAAACCCTCAAGGAAACGCTGGAAGAACAAGTCATGGAAATCGTCGAAGGCATCCGCCACGACTGCTGGAAAATCGTCCGCAAGAACATCAAGACCGAACCGGTCTACATCGGCAGCACCCGAATCGAGCACAACCCGGCCACGCTCATGGCGCAAGCCGGCGTCAAGAACAAACCCATCAACGTCGTCCAGATGTCGGCTCTGGTCGGCCAACAAGCCGTCCGCGGCAAACGCATGACGTCCGGATACCGTCGCCGCATCTTACCTCATTTCCGGCCCGGCGACTTGAGCGAGGCGGCGCGCGGCTTCGTGCGCAACAGCTACAAGCAAGGCCTCTCGCCCACCGAATATTTCTTCCACGCCGCCGGCGGTCGTGACTCCGTCGTCGACAAAGGCGTCAACCCGGCCAAGACCGGCTACATGCAACGCCGCTTGATCAACGCCTTGCAAGACTTGATTGTCCAGAACGACCGCTCGGTCCGCGACTCCTCCAACCGCCTCATCCAGACGCTGTACGGCGACGACGGCCGCGATCCCATGGACCAAAAGATGATCGCACCCGGAGAGCCCGTCGGCGTCATCGCGGCGCAAAGCATTGGAGAGCCCGGAACGCAAATGACCTTGCGTACCTTCCACTACGCCGGCGTCGCGTCCTTAGCGCAGTTGGGCTTCACCCGCTTAGTCGAAATCGTCGACGGACGCAAGACGCCCAAGAAGCCCGTCATGGAGATTTACTTGAAGAAACCGTACTCGACCGATTTCGAGAAGGCCAAGATGGTCGCGGCATCCATCGAGGAAGTCACGCTGGACAAAATCGCCGAAATCGAGGAAAACTTCACGCGCAAAGTCGTGACCATCACGCTGAACCGGCCTTCGCTTCAGGAAAAAGGCATCAAGGAATCCGAAGTCTTGGCTAAAGTCAAGGAAGCCGCCGGCGAATACGAGCCCGACAAGGACGGCAACCAGATCCACTTCAAGCCCAAAAACGACTCGCTCAAGAACATCCGAAAATTGACCAACAAACTCCGCGAAACCCATTTGAAAGGCATCCCCGGCATCAAGCGCGCCATCATCGTCGAAAAAGAGGAAGGCGACAAAAAAGTCTTGACGTTGGCTACGGAAGGCTCGAATTTGGAAGCCGTGTTCAAGATGGAGGAAGTCGACGTCGAGCACACCACGACCAACGACATCATGGAAGTCGCAAGAACCCTCGGGATTGAAGCTGGCCGCAACGCCATCGTCCAGGAAATGAACAAAGTCCTCGAAGCGCAGGGCTTGCGCGTCGACGCCCGCCACATCATGCTCATCGCGGATGCCATGACCGCCTCAGGCTTCGTACAGTCCGTCGGCCGCCACGGTTTAGCCGGACACAAGTCCTCCGTATTGGCCCGCGCCGCGTTCGAAGAAACCGGAAAACACCTCGTCAACGCCTGCCTCTCCGGGGAAGAAGACAACCTCAACGGCATCATCGAGAACATCATCTGCGGCCAAATCATCCCCTGCGGCACCGGCAACGTCAAACTCTCGATGTCGCCGGATTATTTGGGTTAAGACGTCAAACAGAGACCCACCGACGTGCCCTTGTTTTTATTTGGCCCTTGTGCTAACCGTTAGCGATGCAAGCAATGAGCCAACTCCACCTCAACCCCTGGCACTGGCTCCTCACGGCCGCGTTCTTCTTCATCGTCTCAGGCTTTTGGAGCGCAGGCGGTGGACCCGAGGAGCTGGCCGCCGTCCTTTTGGTGTCGTACCTCTTGGCCCGCGTCGCGTTCTTCCCCCTCAAACGCTACTTGTTCAACAAAGCCGTCATGTTCGACATGGGTGGCGTCGTGACGCAAGGTGACTTCTACACCGAAGTCTTGACGGAAATGCCGGGTATGCGCGACTTGATTGAACGGCTCAAGGTGCATTACAAAGTCGCCATGCTGACGAACAACAACGCGCTGGGGTTTGAGCCATTCAACCGCAAGTTCGGTTTTTCGCAGCTCTTTGACGAAGTCATCGTGTCCGGCAAGGAAGGCGTCAAGAAGCCCGACGAAAAAATCTTCCAAATCGCCCTGTACAAGCTGAACGTCAAGGCCCAAAACGCCTATTTCTTAGACGACACGAGTGCCAACGTGGATGCCGCCAAGAAACTGGGCATCCACGGCATCGTGTTTACGGATGCGAAAAGCGCGGAAGAATGCCTCAAGAAAGCGGGATTGAGGTTCTGAACCTGATAGGCTCAACCGGCTGTTTGAAAAAGTCGAAAAAACCGGCGTAACGCAACAAAAGAAGCGTAGAAAAAAAACGAAGTCGTTTCGCCATGCGCCAGCTGTTTTGCCTCTGCGATGCAACCGTTTTGACTTCTACCTGGACAACGCCTTTTCTTTTTTTTGCCAACTGCCTTTTTTTTCCGATGGACTTTCAACAAAGCGGGCTCAAACATCAACCGAGCGGAACCATTTTTCGTATTCCTTGTGGTCGCCGATGAACCAGACTTTCTTGACTTTGGTGCCGTCGTCTTTCGTAAAGGCAATGCGGAATCCGGAAACGTCTTCGACGAAATACGGCAAGCCATGTTGGAGATGACGCGACGGCAAGTCATCCCGTTCCAATTGCTTCAACTTCTTCAAGATTGGAATCTTCAGGGAGTGGTCAAGCTGGAAAAGTCGCGCTTTAGGCGGATCGTCAACGAACACGGAAAAAGTCATTCAAGGTCTTTCCTCGTCAAACCCGCTTGTTTGATGACCTCGTCCAACGGAGTGAATTTGACTTTGCCTTCTTTTTCGAGTTTTTCCATCTGCTGGATTTTTCGGACGACCAAAGCGTCCTCGACATATTGGTCGTCAAACAAGTGGTATTCCTTGCCCAACCCCAGCACGCCGGCCCGCAAGGCTTCCGACTTGGTCTTGAAATAACCGCGCTCGACGAGCTTTTCCAACACGATTTCAACTGCACCGCTCATGCGCACCACCAACTCCATTTTTGCCCTCCTCCCGACGGCCAAAAAGACCATCCACTAAACGATATCGAAACGATATTAAAAAGATATCGAAACAATATCGAACCCGGGAAAAAGGGGAAAGATGAAAGGGTAGGAAAAAAGACATAGGACGGAACCACGCTCAAGAATGGGCAAATAAAATCAGGAATGAAGGGCCGAAAAAAACGACTGCCATAAAATCGCGAAAACCCATCGCCACAACAGGCCAAAGCTTAAAAACTGATTCCGGCATTGTCTGTAAAGCTTCCTTTTAAGTGATGGGGAGTAGGCTTGTTTCCGGTCAGGGAAAAAGCAGAGAACCATCTCAAAACGCGCTTGTTGCAAAGCGGATTTTTGAGTTCGACCAAAGGTTAGATTATTTATGGATTTGGAACGTTCCATTCGGTTGGCCGTCGATTCAGGCAAAGTCACGTTGGGTTCGCAGCGCAGCCTTGAGCACGCCCGCCGCGGCGACGCCAAGCTAGTCATGCTGGCCCAGAACGCGCCTTCGGGTCTTTCGGACGACCTCAAACATTTTTGTTCACTGTCTGATTTGCGCCTCGTCCAATTCAAGGGCACCAGCATGCAATTGGGCACGGTATGCGGAAAACCGTTTCCCGTCAGCGCCTTGTGCGTAATCGAACCGGGCGACTCCGACATCCTGGACGCGGCCTCAAGCGGGGTATAGATACCATGGCGGCGACTTTGTCGCTTGAAGACATCCAGCTGTTGAACATGCTGGAAAACCGGACCGGCGCGCAAGGCATCGACGTGGTGCGGACCGAAAACGGGTTCGTCTTCGTCGTCGCCAAAGGACACGCCGGTAAAGCCATCGGAAAAGGCCGCGAAAACCTCCGGCGCCTGGAACGCGAATTAGGCAAAAGCGTGGACGTGGTGGAAACCGCGGACGACTTGGATGCCTTCGCGCGCAACGCGTTCAAACCCGCCTTGTTGCGCACGGTGGAAGTCAAAGAAGATCAAGGGAACAAGAAAGTGTTCATCAAAGTCGACGGAACGCAGCGCGGCTTGGCGATCGGACGCAACGGCGAAACGATCAAGAAAGCCCGCATCCTGCTGCAACGCCGCTTCGACGTGCAAGACGTCAAGATCGTCTGAAACGCACAAAAAAAAACAAAGAAAAAAAAAAGGAAAGCGCGAAAAAAAAAAGAAAAATCAAAAAAAAACGCTGAAAACGAAAAAAAATAGCATTTCAAAAAAAAACGTTGATTGATAACGCAAACTTGGTGTGAAACATGGCTCGTGGAGAATTTGCTGCCCGGAAACTGCGTCGCGTGCGCAAGACCAACCGCAAATTGGAAAAGGCGTGGAAACGCAAAGCCGAAGGCCTCAAGGAAAAATACGACCCGCTGGAAGGCGCGCCGCAAGCCCGCGGATTGGTCATCAAAAAAGAAGGCAAAGAGCAAAAGCAGCCGCACTCCGGTATCATCAAGTGCGTACGCGTGCAACTGATCAAGAACGGCAAGAAAGTCTCGGCCCACGTGCCGCGCGACAAGGCCATCACCAAAGTCGACGAACACGACGAAGTCACGATTGAAGGCCTAGGCGGGTCGCAGCGCGGCCAAATGGGTTCGATCCCCGGCGTGCGTTACCGCGTGGTCCAAGTCAACGGCGTGTCGCTGGAAGAACTCCGCACCGGCCGCAAAGAAAAACCCAAACGCTAGAACCTGAGGGATACCCGGAATGGAAATCAAACTGTTCGACAAATACCCGTACGAAGGCGTCGTCATTCAAGACCCGAGCCTCAAGAAGTACCTCAGCTTGCGCCCGTTGGTCCTGCCGCACACCTTTGCGCGCCACGCCAACAAGCCGTTCGCAAAAGCGCAGGTCAACATCGTCGAGCGTTTGGCCAACAAGCTCATGCGTGGAGGCACGGGCGAGAAGATTTCCGGCCGCATCATCCGCACCCACGGCAAGTTACAAGGCAAGAAGACCAAGGTGCTCAAAATCATCGAGAAAGCCTTCGACGACATCGCCAAAGTCTCCGGCAAAAACCCCTTGCAAGTGCTGATCCAGGCACTGGAGAAAGTCGCTCCCCGTGAAGACATCACGCGCGTGCGGTTCGGCGGCGTGGCCTACCAAGTCGCCGTCGACATCTCGGCGCAGCGCCGCTTGGACCTCGGATTGCACAACCTGGCCATCGGCGCCATTCTGGCGTCGTTCGACAAAAAGACGACGCTGGGCGAGGCGTTGGCAAACGAGATCGTTTTGGCTGCAAAGAACGACACGAACAGCTACGCGCTCAAACGCAAGAACGAAAACGAGCGCATGGCCAAAAGCGCGAGGTAATCCGCCATGCCCAAGCGTCTGCACTTATCCAGTCGCGACAAAAAAACCGGCGGTGTATGCGGCGGCATCGCCGAATACTTGGGCGCGGACCCGACCGCAGTCCGGCTCGCGTGGATCGTGTTGACCGTGCTGACCGGTATAATTCCCGGAGTTTTGGCCTACCTGCTGGCGTACGCCGTCATGCCCAAACGCTGAACCCGTCACAACACTCAAACGGCCCAAAACGCCGCAAAAACAAACAACAATGGCAGCAAAACGCCATCCACAAAACAAAAAAAAACGAAAAAGGCGCGTGGGCTGCACCAAAGAAAAAAAAACACCTGCAACAAAAAAAAAACGAAACCAATCGCCTTACAAAAAAAACAAGCTAAGGCGGCATTGCGCTAAACTTGCAATGCTTGCCAACCCGGAAAAAACTCGACTTGAAAAAACGTAGTGGATAGACGTATGGCTCGGAAAGAAGTGGTCGTTGAAGACGTCGCGCGCCTCATGCGCAACACGAAGAACATCCGCAACATGGGAATCGTCGCCCACGTCGACCACGGCAAGACCACGCTCTCGGACTCCCTAGTCGCCCGCGCCGGGCTGATTTCCAAGGAACTGGCCGGCGAACAACGCGTGCTGGACTATGACCCACAAGAACAAGCCCGCGGCATCACCATCAAAGCGGCCAACATCAGCTTGGGATTCACCCACACCGACGGCCAGGAATACCTGATCAACCTCATCGACACGCCGGGCCACGTCGACTTCGGCGGCCACGTCACCCGCGCCATGCGCGCCGTCGACGGTGCCGTCATCGTCGTGGACTCCGTGGAAGGCATCATGCCCCAGACCGAAACCGTCCTGCGCCAGGCCCTCAAAGAAAAAGTGCGGCCCGTGTTATTCATCAACAAGATCGACCGTTTGATGAACGAACTGAAATTGGACTCAAAAGGCATGCAGGAGCGCTTCTTGAAAGTCATGGCCGGCGTCAACAAGCTCATCGAAAACTACGGCCCCGAAGAATTCAAGAAAGACTGGATGATCGAAGTGCAGAAAGGCAACGTCGCCTTCGGCTCGGGTTTCCACAAATGGGCCATTTCAGCCCCGAGCATGAAAAAATTCAACATCTCGTTCAAAGACATGTACGACATGTGCATCGCCGGCGACCACAAACAACTCCAGACCAAAGCGCCGTTGGACGAAGTCATCCTCGGCATGGTCATCGAACACCTCCCTTCCCCCGACGTTTCCCAGAAATACCGAATCCCCGTCATCTGGCACGGCGACAAAGAATCCGTCCACGGCAAAGCCATGCTCAACGCCGACCCAAACGGTCCGGCGACTTTCATGATTACCGCCATCCAAGTCGACCCCCACGCCGGCGACGTGGCCGTGGGCCGCCTGTACTCAGGCACCCTCCGCAAAGGCACGGAATTGTACTTGGCGTCGCAATTCAAGAGCGAAAAAATCCAAGGCGTCGCCGTATACATGGGCCCCGACCGCGTGTTAGTGGAAGAAGCCAAACCCGGCAACATCGTCGCCTTAGTCGGCTTGAAAGAACAATACGCCGGTGAGACGCTATCCGAAGGCGAAATGACGTCGTTCGAGAAAATCAAGCACCACTCGGCACCCGTCGTGACCAAGAGCATCGAAGCCAAAAACCCGCGCGACTTAGCCAAACTCGTCGACGTCCTGCGCAAGATCGGAAAGGAAGACCCGACGCTCTTCGTCGAAATCAACCGCGAGACCGGCGAACACCTGATTTCCGGCATGGGCGAATTACACTTGGAAATCATCGAGTACAAAATCAAGAACGAACGCGGCGTCGACATCCAGACTTCGGCGCCCATCGTCGTGTACCACGAAACCATCACTGGAACGGGGCCTGAACTCGAAGGAAAATCGCCCAACAAACACAACAAGTTCAAGATGTACGTCGAGCCGTTGGAAGCCTCCGTGGCGCAGGCCTTCGTCGACGGCAAGATTGACTCGACCATCAAAGGCAAAGACTTACAGGAACGCCTAATCGAGGCCGGATTGCCACGCGACCAGGCCCGCAAAGTCATGAAAGTCCACGAAGACAACTTGTTCATCGACGGCACCAAAGGCGTGCAGTACTTGCAAGACATCCGCGAATTGGTCGTCGACGCCTTCACGCAGGCCATGACCCAAGGACCCCAGGCGAAAGAAAAAGTCGTCGGCGTCAAAGTCATCCTCACCGACGCCAACATCCACGTCGACCCGGCCCACCGCGGACCCGCCCAGATTATTCCCGCCATCCGCCGGCCCATCTACGCCTCCATGCTGCTCGCGGGCTGCGTCCTTCTGGAACCCAAACAAAAACTATTCGTCAGCACGCCTTCGGACTACATGAGCTCCGTCATCAACCTCATCCAAGGCCGCCGCGGCCAAATCCTCGACATGCAACAAGAAGGCGAAGCCGTCGCCATCTCCAGCAAAGTCCCCGTCTCATCCATGTTCGGATTCGCATCCGACATCCGCGGCGCCTCCCAAGGACGAGCCGCGTGGTACTACGAATACGCCGGTTACGAAAAGTTGCCGAACAGCCTGCTGGGCCCGACCATCACATCCATCCGCAAGCGCAAAGGCGAACCGGAAACGCCGCCGACAGCGAAAGACTTCATGGATTAGCGCAGGAGGGGTGAGGCGCAGGCCACGCTTCCTTGTTCCTTTTTTCCCGTATTTTTCTTTTCCGGGAATCAAATCCTTTTTCTAATGTCCCCTAGCGGAAGCCGAAACTAAGGCCCTAGTGACGCAACATGATTTGGACGCCCGATAAGTGAAGATCGAATCGAGAAGTATCCACGGTCCATTCAAAAGGACGAAAGCCGTCGGAGGTCACACGAACGTCGTACCGGCCCGGCCAAAGGACGAAAAGGAATGCCCTTCCATCCCGGGTCACGGCGGTGGCGGCGGGATTGGAATGGGGACCAAGCTCAATGACCGCACCGGAAACCGGGCGCCCAACCTCGTCGACCACTCGGAACTCAAGCGGAAGAAACATCACGAGAACGACGAGGACGCCGATGGCAATGCCCCACCAAAGTTTCCAGCCAAAATAAGACAATTCAAATGGATTAAACCAGTTAGCCATATCATGCAGCCCCATCCTGGAAACCGATAGGTTTAGTCATACGGTAGTGAAAAACGAACGGCTTAAAATAGGTGATTAAGTTTTTCCTGCCTTTTCTTTTTTGGCGGCAAATCCCTTTTTTTACGATTTTTTTTTTGTTTTTCTTTTTTTGCTTCGTGGATTGCATTGTCTTTTTTGTTTTTCGTTTCCAGCCCAACATCGTTTTTTTTTCCTTTTCCGCTGGATTTTCAACAAGGCAACTTCAATCGTCAGCTATAAAAACTGAAAATCAGTAAGGAGTTTCATGGCTCGGCGGCCCACCCACCCGCACAAAATCCACCTGCAAAAAGCCCTCGTCTTTAGACGGCACGTTTTCCGTCCGCGCCCCCACCACCACTACCGCCCCAACCCGAAGGCCGTCGGAACTTATAGCAAGTGACGCAACTCATTGGACAATTTGGCGTCACTTGCTATCTAGTAAGCGACACCTATTCGTCTAAAAATTTGTGTCGCTTACTATAACTCGGATCGATTGGAAAAGGAACCGAATAAACGAAAACCAATATTACGGTCGCCATCCAAGACACACCCATGGAAGAACATCCCCGCACCAAGTTGTTCCGGGTAATGTTGGACAAAGTCGACGAGTTGGATGGACGATATGCCAAAGTCAGCACGAATCCAGTGGGAACGCTTTCCGACTACCTGGCAGGACAACCGGCAGTTCCCGATGGAAGCCGACTGATGGAAGCCGCCCAACTCAAAACAGCCAAACTTCGGGAATTGGGAATGAGGATTGGGGAGTTATCCAAACATCGCGTAGTTACGACGGAAAGCGGAACGACGAAAAAAGAGCCGTTCGTCTATTGCGTACAAATCGCGACACCGAAGTTTAATCCCTCAGAAAAAATCAGGGCCGAAATACAAAAAAAAGCCAAAAAAGGACACCGGTGGATTAAAGACGAACGGGGCGACAAGTTTTGCCATCGGGATGGAACGACCACCGCGTACATTTTCAGCATAGGTAAGCAAAGAAACAGCGTAATCGGAAGTCCGGACAAAGAAATCTTGATCCAATTGGTAAACGATTATTTTCACCAACAAGAACCAGCCGGTTAACCCGGGTTTTTTCAGTCAAAAAACGGCTACAAGGAAAACCTTTAAAAGCGGCTTTGGCAACAGAATTAAAAGACAGTCGAAAGGCTCAACATGGCTGATTTTTAGAGGCAACCCACGTCGCTACAGGGCACGTTGCATGTTGCCAGACGCCGCGGAAAAAAAGGAACCCGGCGCGAAAAAAAGAGAGACACGAAAAACAAAAACGCGTCAGTCCTAGTAAAACGTTTGAATCCGGAGGGATTATTAAAAATGGCCAGCAAACCGCACTTGAACCTGATCTTCACCGGACACGTCGACCACGGAAAATCCACCATGGTCGGCCGCGTCCTTTTCGACACCGGCGCGCTGACCGAGAACGACTTGCGTAAACTCAAAGAGGAAGCCGCCAAACTCGGAAAAGCCACGTTCGAATTCGCGTTTGCCATGGACCAGCTCAAGGAAGAGCGGGAACGCGGCGTGACCATCGACATCGCCCACAAGGACTTCCACACGCAAAAGTACTACTTTACCATCATCGACGCGCCCGGACACAAAGACTTCGTCAAGAACATGATTACCGGAGCGTCGCAAGCCGACGCCGCCGTCTTAGTCTGTTCGGCGAAAGAAGGCATCCAAGCGCAAACCATCGAACACGCCTTCTTGCTGAAGGTATTGGGCGTGCAGCAATTCATCGTCGCCATCAACAAGATGGACTCCGTCAACTTCGATAAGGCCAAATACGATGAGACCAAGACGGCGCTGATTGCCAAGATCAAACCCATGGGTTACCCCGTGGACAAAATTTCATTTGTTCCCGTCTCCGCATACCAGGGTGACAACATAGCCAAGAAATCCGACAAGATGGCCTGGTACACCGGTCCGACTTTGTTGGAAGCCTTCGACATGCTGATCGAACCCAAAAAACCGTTGGACAAACCCCTCCGCTTGCCCATCCAGGAAGTCTTCACCATCACGGGCCAGGGCACGGTGCCGGTCGGCCGCGTGGAATCCGGAACCATGAAACCGGGCCAACAAATCATCATCATGCCGGAAGGCGTGCCGGGTGAAGTCAAGAGCATCGAAATGCACCACCAGATTTTGCAGGAAGCCATTCCGGGCGACAACGTGGGTTTTGCCTTGAAAAACGTCGACAAGAAAGCCATCAAACGCGGCTCCGTCGTCGGTGACCCCAAGTCGCCCCCGACGGTCGTGGAAGCATTCAAGGCCCAAATCGTGGTGTTGAACCACCCGACGGCCATCGGCAAGAACTACACGCCGGTCTTCCACCTACACACCGCCCAATTGGCCTGCACCATCACGGAAATCCTGGAAAAGAAGGATCCCAAGACGGGCCAGACGGCGCAACAGAACCCCGACTTCATCAAAACCGGGGACGTGGCCATCGTCATGATCAAGCCGACCAAGCCCGTCGTCGCCGAGAAATACTCTGAATTCCCAGCCTTAGGCCGCTTTGCCATGCGTGACATGGGCCAAACGGTCGCCGCCGGCGTGATTCTGGAAGTGACGCCGCGCAAGGCAGCGTAAGAAAAGGGATATTAATCCCTTTCTTTATTTTTTCAAACCCACACTTTGGGAAAAAACGCATTGAAGGATTTGAATTTCCATGAGCAAGGCCCGCATCAAATTGGAAAGCCAAAACGTCAAAGACCTCGACGACGTCTGCGTCCAAATCAAGGACATCTCCGGAAAAGCGGGTTTGTCGCTCAAAGGCCCCGTTCCGTTGCCCACCAAGAAACTCCGCATCTCCACGCGCAAGACGCCGTGCGGCGATGGCACCGACACGTACGAAAAATGGGAGCTCCGCATCCACAAGCGCTTGATTGAAGTGCAAGCGGACGACCGCATCCTGCGTGATATTATGCGGATTAAGATTCCTTCGAGTGTCAATGTTGAAATGACGTTGGGATAAGCAAACGAAACAACCGGGAAAGAAAACAAGGCCCGAAAACCTCTTTCTGAAAAACAAGCAATCGAAAACAACGCGCCCACCGCGGGCCGTTTTCAATTCTTCAAGGTTTAGCGTAACGCTCTTTGGAACCGTGCCTACTTTTTGTCGAAGATGATTCCGGCCCACGTCTGACGGATGCGGAAATATCGCGACAGTTTCTTTTGAGCTTCAGGGGTTAGGTCCCCACTGAAATACGAAATGCGAATGGAGCCACCTTTCCGCACGGAAGGGGACAACCGCTTGACAAAAGCGGCCAAATGCTCGGATTTCAGGCGACGTTTTTCTTCTTGTGGAAGACGAGAAAAGGCACCAGGGGGCAGAGGCTCACCCAAGTCGTTCTTCCATTCAGGAAAATACGCCTCGGGAACGATGACATGATTATACTGATTCCGCGGATATACATGCGTCCACATGTTAGCCCGAGTCAGAAGAATTTTCTTTTTCAGTACCAAATCATAGACCCGCCGCTTCAGGAACGGCCCTTCCTCAAATGTTTCTTGGCCCAGCAACTCATAGTTTTCGGGCTGCAAACGCGTGTGCCGAAGCAGGTAGTCGGCGAAACGTCCGGTTCCAAAGCCTATTTCAAGCAAGCGTGTGCGGTCATCCAAGGATTGAAGAAAATCAGCGTCGAGGAGCAGAGCCTCACGGTGCCGCTGCGGATTAAACCATAGCCATTTCTGAGAATGCGAGAGTCTCGATGGAAGTTCTGGCCGGACATATTTCGATTGATCGATTCCGCGGGGAGGCCACCCCTGCAACGCGGGGTGAACGGGTCGTACTCGAAGCTTCCGCGGCATGAAAAAAATTAGTCCTGACGGCTTAATAGAGGTCCCGCTCCCGATACCACCGCTCGTACGCCTTGTGGTCGCCGACGAACATGACCCGTTTAATCATGCGGTCATCGAGGATTTTGTAAGCGATACGGTATTGGCCCACTTCGGCAACAAAATGAGGCGAACCATGGCGCAGATGGCGCGAGGTCAAGTCAACCCGGCCCAATTGCAGCAGCTTTTTCTCAATCCGAAGCCGAACGGAATAGTCCAACGCCCAATAGTCTTCTTTGGCCTCATCATCGAAAATGACATCATAGGCCAAAACAATTCACTTCCTTCGGTGCGATTCACGTAAGACTTCCGCCAAGGGCGTGGTCTTGCGCTTTCCTTCGTCGATTTCCCGATCAATTCGGTCCATCTTGCGAATGACCAACTCCGCTTCCAACTCTTCGGGATTCTGCGTCAGGCCGTATTTGTGACCCAATTCCAGCATACCCGCACGGAACGCCTCCGACTTCGTGCGAAAATAGCCTTTTTCGACCAATCGCTCCGCAATCAACGCCACGACACCATTCATGCGAACTACCGTCTCCATTGCAACCACCTACAAAAAGGCATACAAAATGCCCATAAAATATAGGTGAATTGAAGGATATTTAAGCTACACCAACGCTTGCGCTGGATTGCGGATTTAAACGTTGAGTAGAACGAAAATCAACCGGAACCCTCAAATTCATGGCAACACCTCGCGCAGCAGTTTTTCCTTATACCACTCGGCAAAACCCCGCCGCGCCATTTTGCGCAAGCCGTGGCCGAATTCTTTCCACAATAATTCCTGCACCAGCGCCTTGGACTCGGCTTCGAAGTCTTCTTCTACCGAAATCATCAAAAAGCCGATATCCTTGACACCGTGTCCCAAGCGACCGGCATCCCGCAGGTGCTGGACCGTTTTTTCCCAACGCGGCTCCAACGGGAAATGTTCCATGACGCGTTCTTCAAGCGATTTTCCAACCCCCCACACCTGGCGGTTCAACTCGCGAAACTCCGAACGTACGTGTTTTGCGAAAACCGGTGCACCGGCCAAATAGCTGAACGTATGGAATTGGCCGTAGTTTTTGATGACGATTCCCTCAACGGTCACGCCCCCCAAGAAGCTTTGCGTTTCCAGCAACCGCTCCAACGCCTCGGCCGTCGTAAATTCGCCTTGGGCCAAAACAGGGATTACTTCGAAGCCCAGCTTGCTTGCCCAGCTTTCTTTTTCCCGACGCGATAGCCAATTCCCATTTTTGCAGACTTCCAACAACACCAAATGGTCGTTGGGAATGCGGGCGTACGTCAAGGCATTTTGCTGGGCCGTTGCCAAGAACTCGAATACGAAGAAAAAACCAGCCAGGCTGCCATCAATGGTTGAAAAGTGCCGTTCCGCCTCGGCTATGGCCGGGACGAACATCCGATCCGGTGGATGCTCGTCATCGTAATCCACCGCCTTGCTGCCGTAATGGATTTTTCCATCCGCATCAAACCAGACACGAAACTGGCTCCCGTCCACTTTTTCTTCAACCACCACCGGTCCTTTGAACAGATTTTCCAACGACGGATCTCCCAGGTTCAAAATCTTCGGGTATTTCATCGACTCCACCATCCTTGCCTTCCGAAGCAATGGGGGACGGATGCAAATAAAAACAAAGGCAGGCCTGCTGGCCGGTGAAAACAAAAATGGGAAAAGAGGCAAAAACGCTGAAAAGTTTTACCTCAAATCCGCATGGCCGTTCAGTTCTTCTTGTCCTTCTTGTCCGCGTTGCCCGTCCAAGTCTTGACCAATTCCAACAGCTCCATCGGGAAAAGCACGACCGTATTGGACGGACTGGGACCCAAGCCGTCAATGGTCTGCAAGGCCCGC
>Ga0209726_10002227_pt1 | contig 29251 bp, 33 predicted proteins | sample Subgrocontami54m_FD_187453 | JGI IMG/M metagenome (GOLD analysis project Ga0209726, IMG submission 187453) | Subsurface groundwater microbial communities from S. Glens Falls, New York, USA - GMW46 contaminated, 5.4 m (SPAdes) (version 3) | ecosystem: Environmental > Aquatic > Deep subsurface >... | reverse complement strand
TATCGTGGTGGTTTTGACTAAGCTTTTGTACAAGCCTATCCTTGGTATGCTTGCGAAGCGCAAAAAAGAGATTGAGGAGGGGCTTGCCATAACCGAGCGCTTGAGGGCAGAGGAAGAAAAACTAGGGGATCGCCGGGAAAAGCTTCTTAGCGAAGCAAGAAAAGAAGCAAGAGTCATCCTTGAAGATGCCAAGAAGCAGGGGAAAGATGTAGAGGGTGAGATTGTCGCAGCCGCGCACTCGGAAGCCCAGGAAATTATCGAAAAGGCAAAACGTGAAGTACTCGCTACCCACGAGTCGCTTTCCGGAACTATCCGTAGAGAAGCTGTTACGCTCGCAGCAAGTATGGCAAGGCGTCTTATTGGAGAGATTTTGTCTCCTGCCGATCAACACAAGCTTATAGCCAAACAACTCAAAGAGTTATGACAAGTTTAACCCGTGATGCACGATTTTTTGTAGACGGAGTCACGAAGTACCTTCGTGGATCCGGAGCGGCAGGCACCATGCTCCCTAAGGTGACTGCAGCGCTCCACAAAATAACGACGTCCGCCAGAGCCGGGAAACTCGCCAGAGTGGAAAGTAGTGTCGCTTTAAGCTCAAAAGAAAAATCAGACATCAGCCGTTTTTTGTCCCGGCTTTTATCACATGAAGTGTCTCTCCAGTGCACGATCAATAAAGAACTTATCGGGGGCTTTCGTATTGTTGTAGGCGATTGGATAGTAGATACAAGCATAGCGACGCAACTATCCTCGATGCAGGAGCAGTTAACATCATGAAACAGCAGGATTTACCCAAACAAATAGCATTAGAGATTACGAAGAAGATAGCTGGCTACGCCCCCGGAATGGAAACAAGGCGTGTGGGAGTGATCACCCGTGTTGCCGACGGTGTCGTGACTATCCGGGGGTTGCCGCAAGCGCGATACCTCGAACTCATTGCATTTCCTCATGGAATATTGGGTGTTGCCGTGAATCTGGAGGAAGATTCTGTCGGGGCTATTGTTCTTGGAGATTACCTGGGGCTCTCCGAGGGGGAAGAAGTACAAAGTACAGGGAAGCTCCTCTCCGTACCCGTAGGAGAAGAATTTTTAGGGAGAGTAGTCAATCCCCTTGGCGAACCCTTGGATAAAAAAGGAACTATCAACACGAAGAAGTCTTACCCAATGGAAAAAATTGCGCCCGGAGTCACCAAACGTCAATCGGTCACGACACCTCTCCAGACCGGAATTAAAGCAATTGATGCAATGATTCCCATTGGCCGGGGGCAGCGTGAGCTTATTATCGGAGACCGCAACACCGGGAAAACAGCGATCGCCGTGGATACCATCATCAACCAAAAAAAAGAGGGCGTGATTTGTATTTATGTCGCTATCGGACAGAAAACATCGCGCATTGCTCAGGTCGTTTCCGATCTTACGCGTCATAAAGCCATGGAGCATACGGTTGTCGTTGCTGCATCGGCCGCTGACCCTGCGGCATTTCAATATTTGGCACCCTACGCGGGAACTAGCATCGGAGAATACTTTATGGATTGCGGGAAGGATGTTTTAGTGATCTTTGATGATCTCTCAAAACATGCGTGGGCGTACCGGCAAATCTCTCTCATTCTCAAGAGGCCCTCCGGACGTGAAGCATATCCTGGCGACGTCTTTTACCTCCACAGCCGCCTTCTTGAGCGTGCATGCCGGCTGGATAAAGAGTATGGCGGCGGTTCTCTTACTGCTCTTCCCATTATAGAAACGCTTGCAGGAGATTTATCCGCGTATATTCCGACCAACGTTATTTCAATTACTGATGGTCAGATATTTCTGGAATCAGACCTTTTTTATGCCGGTCAGCGGCCTGCGGTCAATGTGGGACTTTCCGTATCGCGTGTGGGAGGTGCAGCTCAGATAAAGGCTATGAAAAAAGTGGCTGGTAATCTCCGTTTGGATCTTGCCCAGTACCGCGACCTGGCTGCATTTGCCCAATTTTCATCAGACTTGGACGAAACCACACGCAAACAAATTGACCGCGGTGCCCGCATGATGGAACTTCTCAAGCAAGGTCAGTATTCCCCAATACCAATAGAACGTCAGGTTGCCATTGTTTGGGCCGGAGCAAATGGACATTTGGATGACATACCGGTTGCGCGCGTCGGGCAGTTTGAACATGACTTCCTGTTGTTTATTGAATCCAACCAGCCAACAGCGCTATCTGCTATCGTCAAAGAAAAAGCAATAACACCGGAAACAGAAAAAATGCTTACCCAGGCAGTGACGGAATTTAAAAAGACATTTCATGGCTAATATCCGGCTCATCAAGAGAAGAATCAAATCTGCAAAAAATATCGCCCAGATCACCAAAGCGATGGAGCTTGTTGCTGCTTCCCGTATGCGCCGCGCACAGCAGGTAGCTATTGCGGGGAAAGCATATGCCCAGAAAATCTATGAGATGGTGTTGGATTTGGCCCCGCGTGTAGATATCCTCCATCATCCGCTTCTTGCCAAGCCCAAAACACTGACAGGGTCTCGCCTTGTCATCGTGATATCCACGAATAAGGGGCTGTGTGGAGGTTTAAACTCCAATCTATTACGGTTTTTGGGTCGGGAATATCCAGAGATGCGAAAGCATCGCTATGTGGCGCTTGGTAAAAAAGCCGCGTATTTTCTCTCCCGAATGGCGCAAGGGAGGGTGACCGCGGACTTTTCCCAAAACCTGCCGTTTACTGGAGCCGTATCGGCGCTGACTTCCATGGTGGTCGATCAGTACACCCAAGGTCTCGTCGATGGTGTGGATTTAGTGTATAACGAGTTTGTTTCGGCGCTCATTCAAAATCCACGTAAAAAGGTTATTCTGCCGCTTACTATCGAGGGGATGGCGACACGGAATGGTGAGACGCTCCCTATGCTTATCGAACCGAATCCGGAGCAGGTGTTTGCTTCACTCCTGCCGCATTACCTGGAAAACCAGATCAGAGATAGCATCCTCCAGGCAGAGGCTAGCGAGCAATCTGCGAGAATGATCGCCATGCGTAGCGCCACGGATAACGCAACAGGTCTTATGAACGATCTGACCCTTGTGTATAATAAAGCACGCCAGGAAAAGATTACGTACGAGATTACGGATATGGTGACAGCCAGGCTCGGAGTACAGGTATGAAAACAAAAAAAACAGTACATCAACAGGGTACTATCATTGCGATCATTGGTGTCGTTGTGGATGTTCAGTTCTCCGAAGATTATCTTCCTGCAATTTATGAGGCGCTCACGACACCGAGTCAAACGATAGCAAACGGAACATTGGTGTTGGAGGTAGCTTCCCAACTGGGTGACTGGCGGGTTCGAACCATCGCTTTGGGTCCTACGGATGGGCTCATGCGTGGGGATACGGTTGTGGCAACAGGCTCACCGATACGCGTGCCCGTAGGAAAGAAAACCTTAGGGAGACTTTTTAATGTTGTAGGTGAACCAATTGATTCAAAAGGCGCTCTCACAACCACCAAAATGTATCCGATCCACCGGAGTGCGCCGCTATTATCTGAGCAAAGCACCCAACAGGAGGTCTTGGAAACCGGTATCAAGGTCATAGATCTCATCGCCCCGTTTGTAAAAGGGGGGAAAGTCGCGATATTTGGTGGGGCAGGAGTGGGCAAAACCGTACTCATCCAGGAGCTTATTCATAATGTCGCTGAGGTGCACGGCGGTGTTTCGGTATTTGCCGGAGTTGGTGAAAGGTCGCGTGAGGGAAATGACCTCTGGCGCGAGATGAAGGAAAGCGGAGTTATCGATAAAACAGCGCTTGTTTTCGGTCAGATGAATGAGCCTCCCGGCGCGCGTCTTCGTGTTGCCCTTACCGGGCTTACGATGGCAGAGTATTTCCGTGATGAGGAAGGGCAGGATGTCCTTCTTTTTATCGACAATATTTTCCGGTTTGCCCAGGCAGGAAGCGAGGTTTCCGCACTTTTGGGCCGTATCCCTTCAGCAGTCGGATACCAGCCAACACTAGCGAGCGAAATGGGAGCTCTTCAGGAGAGAATCACGTCGACCACGAGAGGGTCTGTAACGAGCGTTCAGGCGGTCTATGTTCCTGCAGATGATTACACGGACCCGGCGCCTGTAGCAACATTTGCCCATCTTGATAGTTCTATTTCTCTGGAGCGATCTATTGCAGAGCAGGGTTTATATCCTGCAGTAGATCCTCTTTCGTCTAACTCGCGCATTCTCGAACCCGGAGTCGTTGGTCAGAATCACTACCAGGTCGCCCGCGGCGTCCAGAAAGTGTTACAGCGATATAAGGATTTACAGGATATTATTGCAATTTTAGGCATGGAAGAGCTTTCCCAAGAGGATAAGCTGACCGTATCCCGTGCACGCAAAATACAGCGATTTTTGACTCAACCCATGTTTGTTGCCGAAACATTTACCGCCAAGGAAGGAAAGTATGTTACCCGGGAGGAAACTGTGAGGGGATTTAAGGAGATTTTGGATGGTAATCACGATAGTAAGCCAGAACAAGCCTTTTATATGGTCGGAGCGATTGATGAAGTAAAGTGACATGAATTTTCTTCTTGAAATAGTTACTCCGGAACGTACGGCATACACGGACACGATAAACGAACTGAGTGTCCCGACGCTTCATGGCACAATTGGTGTTCTTCCTAAACACGTCAGGCTTTTTACGGTATTAGGTGAGGGGGAAATTAAAATCCGTACGGGAACAAAAGAATTATTTTTGGCTATCGGCGGAGGGTTTATGGATGTAGGGAAAGGAAAAGTATGCATTCTTGTTTCCCGGGCCGTGCACGCCGACGAGCTTAATGAGCATGCGATCAAAGAAGCCCAGGACCGGGCAAAGGAAATATTATCGGGGGACGTAAAAGGCGAGGAGTTCGCTGCAGCCCAGGCAATTCTACGCCGGTCTATTCTCGAAATGAAAGTGGTGCGGCGCCACCGGACGCGTCAAACATCACACCTTGGTTCTCATTAGTTGACAGCAGATTTCCGCTGCCGTACACTTCCTCAAGATATAAAAATACTCCTATGATTGTCAGTGACGTGATGAGTAAAAAAATTACGTTGGTCAAGCCCGATACTTCTCTTCGGGAATTGTGGAAGACAATCTTTCAGCACAGGGTGAATGCTCTTCCTGTCGTAGACGCGAAAAAGAATCTCGTCGGTATTATCTCCAAGGAAGACGTATTAAAACTTCTCTATCCCGATTACGAGGATCTTCTGGAAGATCTCTTCACGCGTTTTGATTTTGAACAGATGGAGGAGCGCATTCACGAACTGAATACGAAGAAAGCCCGGGATATTATGTGCAAACGGGTAATTCATACGCGTGAAGACACGCCTATTATGCGCGCTCTGTCTCGCATGATCGCCCGTCGGCTCAACCAACTGCCGGTTTTGTCGCGTAAAGATGATACCGTGGTCGGCATGGTAACCAAAGGCGATATCTTCCGTGCTCTGTTTAAGAAACATCTCCGTATTGCCTCTTGACACGGTTGACCTTATCCACGTAGACTATATTTCCAGGGGCCAACAGATGACTAACCTGGATAGAATACATCTTAATTATTGTTTTTTAGAAAGAGCCGTTATCGGCTCTTTTTTTATACCATGAATAAGGATTCCTACACGAAAGTTTCTTCATACGAGGGCAGAATTGGCGAGGTAAAGCGGGTGGTGCTTTTGTTTTCCGGGGGACTGGACACGAGCGTCATGCTCAAATGGATACAGGATACGTACAAAGCCGAAGTTATCGCGCTTACCTTGGATTTAGGTCAGCAAGGCGATGATCTGGTGGCTATAAAGAAAAAAGCATTGCAGCTTGGTGCGCTCAAAGCGTATGTGATTGACGCCAAAGATGAATTTGCGGATGATTATTTGTCGCCCCTTATTAAAGCCAATGGTTCCTATCAGGGGGACTACTATATTTCGACGGTAAGCCGTTATCTCATGGCCAAATGGGCTGTGGTCGTAGCGTACCGCGAGAAAGCTGACGCCGTTGCCCATGGCTGCACCGGCAAGGGAAATGACCAGGTTCGAATCGACGCGTCGGTGTTGGCGCTTGACCCAAACATGAAGATTATCGCGCCGGTCAGGGAATGGGACATGAGCCGCGATGAGGAAATCGTCTATGCAGAAAAAAATAACATCCCCACGCCGGCGCGACGGGATTTCCCGTACTCAAGCGACGATAACATGTGGGGTGTGACGTGGGAAGGCGGGGAGATAGAAGATCCTCAGTTCATTCCCAAAATCGAGCGGTTTCAGGTCGCCTCCCGGCTCATCGAAAAAACACCAAATACGCCCGAAATTATCAAGCTCACGTTTCAAAAAGGTATTCCGGTTGGGCTTAACGGGAAACAAAAAAAGTTTTCAGAAATCATTATGGCCCTCAATGCGATAGCCGGTAGGCACGGGGTCGGCGTGGTGCACCATCTGGAAGACCGCCTGGTGGGACTCAAAAACAGGGGTGTCTACGAGTTGCCCGGCGGGCACGTGATCATCCAGGCACACCGAAACCTGGAAAAGTATGTCGCGACGCGGCTTGAGAATGAACTGAAAGAGACACTCGACATAAAGTGGGGATATCTTTGCTACGGCGCGCTGTGGCACGATCCAGTGATGGCGGATATCAACGCGTTTAACGACAAGATTAACGAGAAAGTGACCGGAGAGGTTACCGTCCGGCTCTTTAAGGGAAACGCGATCGTCGTTGCGCTCACCTCGCCGTTTGGTCTCCATCACGCCTCGTTTAACCGCGGAGAAGGTGCCGCCTACAACATTCAGGATTCTGCACCGTTTATCGAAGTCTACGGCATGCAAGCGAGGCTTGCCCAACAGCGGGCAGAAAAGACCGCTCTTATTTCTATCGGAAAGTTATACCATAAAAAGAAGCTTCTCCCGAGCGTCAAACAGCTTCATGAGCTTGGGTATCAGTTGTTTGCCACAGACAAAACGCATGCGTTCCTCATGGAGCATGATGTCCCGAATCTGCTTGTTCATAAAATAAGCAATGGTGGCGGAAAACCAAATCTCAAACAGGTCTTGTATGAGCGAGGTTTTGACCTCATCATCAATATCCCTACCGGCACGCATGAGAAGAAGGAGGAAACCGATGGAGCCGTAATCCGCAAGCGAGCAGTAGAAACCAAAACACCCATCTGTACCCACCCGGACGTTGCCGAGCACGTCATCGAGAAACTTTATCGCGTGAGGTTTGGAAAGGTTTGAGTAATGAATAAGAAAGAAAAAACCATTTTGATAAAAGACGCGGATTACGTTGTGACGATGGATAAAAGTGGTCGTGTTTTTAACCATGCGTCGGTGTTTATTGAGGGATCATACATTCGAGAGGTTGATTCAAAGCGAACGAAAGCAGACCGTGTAATTTCTGCTCGGGGGAAAATCGTCATTCCAGGGTTTATCAACTGCCATCATCATATGTTTCAGTGTGTGATGCGCGGAATGCCAGAGCTTCAAAATCAAACAATAGGCCGTTGGATAACTATTGTATGTGAAACGACCAAAAAGATGGATGCAGAAACAATTTACTACAGTGCTCTAGCCAATATGGCAGAACTTCTTCTTTATGGATGTACCACAACGACCGATATGCTCTATTTATTTCCTAAGGGTAAAAAAGGGTTTTTTGAAGCAACGATTCAAGCGGCAAAAGACATAGGGATTCGTTTTCACCCGTATCGTGGGAGTATGAGTTTAAGTAAAAAAGATGGAGCAGAATTCCCTGATGATGTGGTAGAGGATAGTGATGCTATTGCTTCTGAATCCGAACAGATGATCCAAACATATCATGATAATTCTCCTGGCTCAATGCTTAAGATTGGGCTGGCCCCATGTACGATCTTTACGAGTTCTGCTCAGGATTATATGAATGCCGTTTCGTTAGGTAATCAATATAAGATAAACTTACAAACCCATCTTGCAGAATCAGCATTTGAGAATGAGTACTCCATGAAAAATTTTCATAAACGGCCACTTGCGTATCTTCGTGACCTTGGTTGGAAGGGAGAGAGAGTTAGTTTTACTCATTGTATTAACCTCAATGCACAGGAAATAAAATTTTTGGTGGCTACAAAGACAAACGTCGTGCACTGTCCAATATCAAACGCAAGATCCCCTGTCGGTGATAGTGGTATTGCTCCAGTTTATGAAATGCGAAAACAACGAGTAAATGTAGCCATAGGTGTCGATGGTAGTGCTGGCAACGATTCTTCAAATGTATTAGAAGAGCTTCGTTGGGCCCGGACGATGCAGGGAGTAAGGAAAGAAAGTACGTATCTTAAATCACTCGATGTATTAACTATGGGAACCATACACGGCGCAAAAGTGCTGAATTGGGACACGGCGATTGGCTCAATTGAGAAAGAAAAAACTGCAGATCTCGCTGTTTTTGATCTCGGTCATGATATAGAAAACGCAGGCGCATATCACGATCCAATAACGGCATTGGTTGCATGTCAGGCGCGTCGGGCAGATACCACGATTGTTAATGGACGAGTAGTTGTCGAAGGGGGTATTATGCAAACGCAATCTGAGGAGGCAATGATTAGAAAATTACAGAGAATGACGAAATACCTATTTGCGTAGGAAAATATATGGGATCAATTCAAGATAGTGGCCGAACGTTAGGAATTCATCTATTAGCTGAAACTACTATCGGTATTCCTGAAGAACGAGCCGCTATCGCCGATGTTCAAGCACGCGGAACTTATGGCGACTGGGAAGCGGTTACAGAAGCTCAAGAAATGGGTTTACTTAGGCCAGTGGTGCGACATGCTGAAGTATCGCCAACCTTTGGTTGCCCTGAAGATTGCGGGGGATGCCCCGATAGAATATCTCTTCATCTTGATGACTCCCCAGAAGTTCGTATTAGTGATGATAGATGGTTTGGAATAGTTGATCGGCTTAAAGAGTTTGGTGTGGAATATTTTATGTTAATCGGTGGGACCATCGATGGGTTGAAAATTACTCCCGCCCTTATGAAGCATATACGAGGAATGAATAACGGTGCAGATTTTGGCTGGTTTACTGATGGAATCATGCTTCAAAATCCAAAAACTGGTGCCCCGACGCCCCTTGCGACAAGACTCTTCCAAGATAGCAGAATGCTTGAAGGAACGACACATGTTTCAGCGGATTATTTAGTCCCTGAAGGCGTTGCCCAGGACGGACCAATCCTTGATTCATCTATACGATGGGAGAATCGACGCGGGGGGTCACGATGGTATAAGTCAGCGTTTGGTGAACGTCTCGCACGTAGACTTATTGATGCAAATGCACGCAGAGTGGTATTAAATACTGCAATATCAGCCGCAAATATCGATCAGGTTATTCCTGTATATGAGTATGCTGCGGATCTCGCGGATTATGCGAGAGATGAAGGTAAAGACACAGTTGTACTTTGGACCGCGAGTCCTTGGGTTTGGAGACCACATCTTGCACGAGGTGATAATCCCGGAAATTATGATGCAAACACATATCTGCGAGACAACCATAGAGCTTCGCTGGCAGAAGTCAGCCGTTTCATCACGGATGATACTTTGCGCCGTATAAATGGTGGGGAATCGAGAGTAGCAGGAAACTCTCGAGGATTCATAGAAGGTTTACCATATTTTGCGATTAATCAGGATGTACCATACACTCATGGATCTGGTGAATTTGCCGTTCAGCCTAACGGTACTGTGCGCATTGACCCGATTTTTACAAGCGCATTGGCTCTGCCCTTTGCAAAGAATCCGTATGGATATAGAGACAGGGATACAGATTACAATCCCTTCAATGAATATAGTCAGGGTCCTGGCTGGCCAAATCTAATACAAACAACCAGAAAAGAAGGTGTGCTCTGGAGATGATTATGGATGTCAAACTTGCTAAAGTAATTGTCGATTTAAAAATACCATTTTTCGGTGAAAATTTAAAAAATAAGAAAGATTCGAGTTCATGTATGTTTGATCCGCGCAAACTGCTATCTTCCCCGGATCTCCTCAAATATATAGGCAAACGGATGGCCCATGTGGCACGGACGAAATGTCATGGGAATACACTCATCGGACTGGCGACCTCGGGTATAGCGTGGGGCGCGGTGTGTAGTATTTATTCGGGATTACCGTTTCTGTATATACGAAAGAAACTCGAGAAGCAGATGAGCAGTAAATTTATCGAAGGGGTTATCCCAAAAAAGGCGAAACTTATACTCGTCGATGATCTTATTTTTGCGGGGGAAAGCAAGCATGAGGCTATAGAAATTATTAAGGATCATAAATTGGAGGTAACGGATATCATCGTCGTTATTGATCGTCAACTTCAGCGGGTAAAAGACGGGCCATCGGTTGAGCATAGACACAATATCCAACTTCATGCTTTAATCACCATGCAGGATATCGTTACATATATGCAAAAAAGGAAAGCCATTACTAAAACGCAGATGAAAAACCTCGCAAACGACTACCGGTTATATGATCGGTGGAATATGCCCGAATTTGCAAAGGAAGGAGTATATGTATGAATAAAATCATTGTTGTGAGCCATCCCCTCATCGATCACTCGCTCTCCGTCATCCATCGGAAGGATACGGGTACGGAGGAGTTTCGGCGGCATGCGGAAACGTTGTTTCTATTGACAGATTGCTATGGGATTGAGTAAACTTAACAGTTATAAAATAAGAAGAGAGCCTGCCAAGGGCTCTTTTTATGAATAAAGGAGGAAATATGGCCGCAGAACAACCAATTGGATTTAGTGATGCTAATAGAAAAGATCTTATCTTTGGTGGGCATCCTCATGTCGTTCGATTTGGAGATACGTTTGGGGGTCTTATAGGGCAATACGACGGACGATTCGGTGATTGGGATCCTGACCAGCTTCCTTTGTCTGGCATCGTGGTACTTGAGCATTATTATGATGAGGCTAGACAGCTCGCAACAGCCATCAATACTCTTGCTAGACGATTTATTGAGGATCCGAATGTATATGATGATCTGAGTGCATGTCAAGAATATTTTTTTCTTGCACGAGCTGGGTATAAATTTCTTCGAGATAATGAAAAAGACAATGGTTTTGATATGAGAGGTACAACACCAGTGAGCCTTGAGCGTGCCGGACTTGTTTCTACGAGATTAGCGCTTGGTCTGAACAAAAATGCGTCAGTTCCCAGTGAAGTACGTGTTGTCACAAAACGAACTCACCTGAATGGTGAACCAACGACACATTTAACTGCAACAGTTTTGTGGCGTGAACCAGCGCTACTGCCTTATGCAATAAATAATTAGCCACTTACAATAGCTGATTTTGTTAATCCAGCATCTGGCGCTTCAGTTGCAGCATTTGTTGCTGCTGCAAGTACACTTGATATTAAACCCGCGAGCATTGATCATCGTTCGTTATTTTTGACTCGACAAGGGGCTTTATTTATGAGAGAGACCCTTAATGCGTTAGGGATACCTTCGACATTTTATTCATTGGGCGAATGTGATGAATTGAACGAACATTATTATTTAATTGGAAAACCAGTTGGAGATGCAGGACATGCGCTAAGACACTTTCTTCCTGCAAATTATACTCAATAATATTTGTTATTGACTTCGGCAATTGCATTCTGCTATCTTAGGCTGTGCCGACTAAATTTATCTTCGTATCAGGTGGTGTGATATCCGGCCTTGGAAAGGGAATCACTACCGCCTCTATTGCTCTTCTTCTTCAAAATCGAGGATACCGCGTCACCCCCGTAAAATGCGAAAATTATCTCAACATTGATGCAGGTCTCATCAATCCCATCGAGCACGGAGACCCATTTTTATGTGAAGACGGAACGGAGGCGGATATGGACATGGGGACGTATGAAAAGTTCTTGGCAATTAATATGGAACGGCATAACTTCGTCACGATGGGGCAGATATATAAGACGGTGATTGACCGCGAGAGAAATTTTGAGTATGACGGCGAAGACGTGGAAGCGATCCCGCATGTGACCGATGAGATCATCAAGCGCATTAAAGAAGCAGGGGAAAAAGAAAATGCAGATATTGTAGTCGTGGAGCTTGGGGGTACAGCCGGAGAGTACCAAAATGCACTGTATTACGAAGCATCCCGGATCCTGTCACGTAATAAAAAAAACAGCGTGGTGCACGTCCATGTAAGTTATTTGCCGACTCCTTCTCATTTAGGAGAACCCAAAACGAAGCCTACCCAGCTTTCGGTACGGACACTAAACTCTATGGGCATCCAGCCAGATTTCATCGTGACGCGTTCGGAAAAACCTATGGACGAGAGACGTCGCGCCCGGTTTGCCCTGTTTTGTAACGTTGATCCTGAGAATGTCATCGATAGCGTGGATCTACCGACTCCGTATGAAACACCTTTAAATCTTGCAGCACAAAAGATGGATGAAAAGATATTGGACATGCTTGACCTTGCGCATAATTCTTTGGATATAAAGGAATGGTCAGATATGGTTGCGACAGTGAAAGCCAAAAAAAGGGCGAGTGTCACTATTGCGATTGTCGGTAAATACTTTGCAACCGGTGAGTATCAGCTCCGGGATAGCTACGCAGCTCTTATGGATGCCATCGATCACGCGGCGTGGCAGCTTGGGATAGACGCCCGGATACGATGGATACAGGCAGAGAAGCTTGAAAAAGGAAATATAGAGGATCTCAAAGGGGCAAGCGGTATCATTGTTCCGATCGGATGGGGGCTGCGCGGTGTGGAAGGCAAAATTAATGCCATTCAATGTGCGAGGGAGAACAATATTCCCTATCTTGGTCTTTGCTACGGCATGCAGCTTGCTGTAGTTGAATATGCCCGAAACGTTTTGGGATTAACAGGTGCGCACACGCTTGAGTGCGACGTTGATACCACTAACCCGGTCATTCATATGGTGACCGGGCAGGATGAGATTCTTAAACGCAGGGCTTACGGAGGTACGATGCGGCTCGGTAGTTGGGAGTGCCGCGTAAAGGAAGGAACGATTGCGGATGGAAGTTATATGAAGCATAATGCATATAGTGATGCTTCTAAGAAAATTGTAGGAGAACGTCACCGCCACAGATATGAATTTAACGATACATACACAAAGCAGTTTGAGGAAGCCGGGATGGTAATTGCCGGCAGGTCAGTCGTAGAAAACCTCGTGGAGATTATTGAATTAGCTAAAGAAGCACACCCCTTTTTCCTTGGGACACAATACCATCCGGAGTACCGTTCTCGGCCTCTTGAACCCCATCCGATATTTTTAGCATATATCAACGCCTGCCGCGAGCTATTACAACGATGATGGATTGGGACAGCTTTACCCCACTCACAGCACTTACACATCTTGACGGCAGAAACAGCCGGAAGCTCTCTGCGCTCAAGCCTCATTTTTCCGAATTTGCATGGATGAAGCTGCGGCTTGATGTCATTGTGTCCTACGTTAAGAGTATTTCGACCAAACTCACCGGAAAAACGGTACCCCGCGCCGATGATAAAAAACTTTCCTCTCTGATAGACAGCTTTTCCCTCACTGAAGCAAGAAAAGTTGTTCAACTGGAAAAGACAGTCAATCATGATCTGAAAGCAATTGAACTTTATCTTGTAAACGAGCTTATGAAGAGGAAACTTGCCCGATATATTCCTTACGTCAATCTCGGGATCGGATCGGAGGATATCAATAGTATTGCCTTGGGCTTGCAGCTCGTAGGCAGTAGGGGAGAGATCCTGATACCGGAGTTTGAACGTGTTGTCCATTCCCTGTCTATTCTGGCAGAACAGGAGAAAAATACACTTATGATCGCCCGTACGCACGGTCAAAGCGCCAATGTGACAACGTTCGGGAAGGAACTTGCCAATACCCTTTCGAGATTGTTGGGCGAGTTAGAAATATTCCGGACTCTACAACTACAGGCAAAGTGCTTGGGAGAAGTCGGAACGCTTCAGGCTTTTATTGGGGTCGATAGTTCAATAGATTGGTTAAAATTTACGGATATGTTCTTGGAGACTTTTGGCCTACAACCTTCACATGCAGGAACGCAAGTTACGCCATATGATAGCGTTATACGCTACCTACAGAGTTTATTCCGTATGAACGGAATTCTTTTGGATCTTGCCAAAAATTTGTGGTTATACGTGCTCATGGGCTATTTGATTGTCAAAAAGAAGGATTCGGAAGTAGGCTCTGCAGGTATGCCGCATAAAGTTAATCCCATATACTTTGAAGGTACCGAAGGGGGCCTTGAGATGGCGAATGGAATCATAGAAACTCTGGTTCGTAAACTTCCAATTAACCGCCTGCAACGGGACTTTTCTGATTCTACACTACGCAGAAATCTCGTGATGCCGATTGCATTGGGTTTATTATCCTACCAAAGTATCGTTAAGGGACTCTCGCGGATTGCGGTGAACCGGGAAGCAATGCGAGATGACCTTTGCTCCCATGCAGAAGTATGGGTCGAAACCGTCAAAACCTACGGATTGATGCACGGTATTAGTGACATGTATGATCGACTTAAAAAAGAAACCCGCGGACGTACCCTATCGGCGAGCGATCTGGAGGCGCTGATATCGGGGTTACCACTTTCAACAAAAGAGAAAAAAGAACTTATTAATCTTTGCGATGGTACGCATAATCCTTATCCGGCAAGAATCGTGGATGAAATTGTAAAACGGTCATTATGAAACGATCAACTATTGTCGTCGGACTCCAATGGGGTGATGAAGGAAAGGGGAAAATTATCGATGCCATCGCGGGCTCGTTTGACTACGTGGTACGCTGGAACGGCGGCAATAACGCAGGACATACGGTGGTCGTGGATGGCAAGAGGTACCCTTTATCTCTCGTCCCTTCTGGCGCTCTTCAAAAGAAAAAACTCCTCATTGCTCAAGGAGTCGTCATCAATCCGAAAGTACTTCTTGCCGAAATTGCTATGCTTGAGGATGCCGGATACCGAGTAAATCTCACGATTGATCCCCGCTGCCACATCGTGATGCCTTACCACGGCAGTATGGACGCGGCGAGCGAAGCATGGAAGGGCAAAGACGCCACCGGAAGTCTTCATCTGGGTATCGGCTACTGCTATGAAGATAGGAATAACCGCGCCGGTATTCGTCTTGAGTTTCTCACACGACCGCTTCTCCTCCGGGAGAAACTTGAGAAAATACTTCCCCTCAAACGGGCAATTATTGAGAATGCATACGGCATGAAGACAGATTTTGATATAAAGAAAATTCTTGAAGAATATGTCTCCTACGGCAAAAAACTAAAAAAATATATCGGCGACGTATCAACGCTCGTCACTCGTAAACTCGTCACTCACTCCTTTTTATTTGAACAGGCTCACGGTACTATGCTTGATCCGGTGTTTGGTACGTATCCCTTTACTGTTGCTCCGCCCACGATCTCCTCGGCGGTATTCCCTAGCGTCGGAATAGCCGCGAGAACACTGCCGGTTATCGGAGTTGTGAAAGCGTACTCGACCCGCGTGGGAAATGGGCCATTCCCGACGGAATTATTGGACAAAACCGGTGATACTATTCGGGAAAGTGGTCACGAATTTGGTACCGTGTCCAAACGACCAAGGCGTTGCGGATGGCTCGATCTCCCTGTCCTTCGCTACGCCGTACGACTTAACGGAGTGACGAGCCTCGCGATCACGAAGCTCGATGTCCTGTCGGGCTTAAAGAAACTTTCTATTTGTCTCGGGTACAGATATAACGGAAAAATCCTCAGAGAATTTCCGCCGGAAATATCACAGCTTCCAGAGTGCACTCCTATATATACAATAATGTCCGGTTGGCAGGAAGATATCGGGAAAATCAAAAGACGAAAGGATTTACCCACGCAAACCTTGGTCTATCTTGCGTTTGTTGAAAAACAACTTCATATTCCGATTCGATATATTTCCATAGGCGCAGAGAGAAAGGAGTTTATACAATTATGAAAACTCTTCCCCTTGGTTTGGCTTACGATGATGTACTATTAGTTCCACAAAAATCCCGGATACAATCCCGGTCTGATGTTATTACTAAAACGAAGTTGTCACGGAATATTTCTCTAGCTATCCCTTTTGTATCCTCCAACGTCGATACGGTCACAGAATCAGCTATGGCCATTACCATGGCTAAACTGGGTGGTATTGGTATTATTCATCGTTTTATGACCATTGATCGTGAAGTAGAAGAAGTGACACGTGTCAAACGCTCTGAAGGATTTATTATGGGAACTCCGTTTACGTTATCTCCCGATCATACCGTAGGAGAAGCCCGTAAACGTATGAAACAACAACGTGTGAGTAGCGCCATTATTGTTGACCGTAATAAGCGGGTGCTGGGACTTGTCTCAGATCGGGATATGTGGTTTTTAAGCGACAATGCAATTCGTATGGTAGATGTTATGACGCCGGCAGCCAAACTTATTACGGCAGACGTAAATGTGTCGCTCAAGGAAGCACGAGAAATATTTCGTAAACACAAAGTCGAAAAACTACCGCTCTTACGTAAAGATGGTGTCCTTGGAGGACTCATTACATCGCGAACGGTACTTAACGAGGATATCTATCCTCAAGCAACCAAAGATGGTAAAGGTAGGCTGATGGTGGGTGCGGCAGTCGGGGTCGTTGGAGATTATTTAGAGCGGGCAGAAGCTCTTATCAAAGCAAAAGTAGATGTGATTATTGTAGACATTGCTCATGTCCATTCAGTTCACGGGCTTACGGCCGTGAAAAAATTACGCCGCCTTTGCAAGTCGGTTGATCTTATTGGCGGTAATATCGCTACACCCCAGGGTGCCCGCGACTTGATCCGCTTAGGTGTTGATGGGTTGAAAGTGGGTATCGGACCGGGTGGGATTTGTATTACTCGTATGGTAGCAGGTGTTGGTGTGCCGCAGTTATCGGCGATTATGATGTGTTCAAAAATATCACAGAATGCTCATGTCCCGCTTATCGCTGATGGTGGAACAAATTACCCGGGAGATATGACTAAGGCTCTCGCTGCTGGCGCGTCCAATGTCATGATTACCGGATGGCTTGCAGGTACCGATGAGAGTCCCGGAAGTATTATTTTACGAAAAGGTCAAAAGTTTAAAGTGCACCGCGGTGCTGCCTCATTTTCAGCCGTTGCTTCGCGAATGGTATCCGGGGTCTCCGGGCAAGTAAGGAAAGAAATTTCGGAACATGAAATTGAAAAAGAACTAGAAGAAATAGTTCCCGAGGGAATTGAGAGTTTTGTGCCCTATAAGGGGTCAGCGAAAGATGTCATCCATCAGCTCGTCGGTGCAGTCAAATCCGGTATGAGTTATTGCGATGCCTCGACAATTACTGAGCTTTGGAAACATGCCCAATTTATGCAGATTACCACAGCTGGATTTAGGGAAAGTACCCAGCATAATGTTGAAGAGATGTAGGAAAGCTGATAGAATAGCGTATCATGGCAAATCAAAAAACATGGATCCAGGGAGAAGGAGAGGCGAAGAAATCCGTTGACTTTCACGTCGGTGATACGATCCGCGTGCACTACAAACTTATTGAGCACGAAAAGGTAGCAGGAAAAACCAAGCGGGAAGTCAAAGAAGAAACGAGGGAACGCGTGCAGGTGTTTGAAGGCATTGTCATTGCTATTAAAGGAAGTGGCGACAATACCATGTTTACCGTGCGTCACATGGGAACGGGCGCCATCGGCGTAGAACGTATTTTCCCGCTTATTTCTCCCTGGATCAGGAAAATTGAAGTGAAGAAAAAAGGTGAAGTACGCCGGGCAAAACTTTATTATCTTCGCGGCCGCCAAGGCAAATCCGCTACCCGTATCAACGAGGGCACGTCTTCCTTTTGATGAAAAAGTATAGGTGTCAAGCTAGTCCACCCGCCAGGTGATCAAATTAACGGGTGAATTTTCACTAGCCCTTACTCCAATATTCCCGGTTTGTAATCCGGCGGAAAACCGAACGCTTGTTGTCCCCGCCAACGTTTTGTGGCTGCTATTAAGCCACTTGTACTACCCTCTCCTAAGGCTCTTTCCGCATGGTCAAATATTGTTTCGTTCGGAAACGCAGGGGATTCTATATATAATTTTGTATATGCGCTCCTTGATTCGGGATCAGCGATTGTGGATGCGATCAATTGACGTATTTCAGTATCAGTCAATTCTAATGCTTCGGCGGCATCGTGAGCTTGATTAAATAATTCCTCAGATAAAGCTTCATGTTGCTCTCCGAGATTTTCACTTAGTTGAAACAAGCTCCTAATCCCCTCAATTTGTTGATCCCGCTCGTTCATATCTGACTCCTTCCATTTTGATCTACTGTATTTATACTCACTTTGGTGAGTCGGCTGAGATTCGAACTCAGAACCAACAGCTTAAAAGGCTGCTGCTCTACCGTTGAGCTACCGACCCGTAAATGGATTATACCAAATTTATTTCATAGAGCCGCCTTTTTGCCACTTTGAAGAATTTGTCAGAGGTGAGTAAATATCCTCTTCCTTACTTATTTGCATGTCTTTCAATTCCTTCATTGAAGGTGGCCGATCCATGAACCGTACAAAAGGAACTTGGGTCACGAGAGCAAGAGGTGTCTGTTCATTCCCTTCACCCATTGTCAAAACCGCGGCAACAGCGATGCCATCAATAATAGAAGATTTTGTGAGCTTACAGGTACGTCCGAAAATATCCTGCTTTCCAATGTAATCATTAAGCGCGGTAAATCCACACCAGGAAAGTCCGACGCCTAATGTCCCCCAGCGAAGCGGAGTTAAACGGCTATCTGTAATAATCACTCCTAAATCCTTTAGTTTATGCTTTTTTCGAAGGCGATGCCAAATACTATTTGTAGTTCTTTGTACATTTTTCGGCCATAGCACGAAGTTACCATTGCCGTTGCTTTCATCGACTCCGGCGTTAGCAATAAGTAAATTTCGTTTTATAGTAAGCGTTAATCCCCATTGTGTGAGCTTTTCGTCTTCGATATAATATTCCGATTCTTTACGAATAAGTTCTGCTTTATCTACTGTCCCATCAATTTTTACGAGATTACCTTCACAGATGCTGACTATTTTAGACGTGATGACGACGATAGCACGCTCTTCAAGCGTCGGAAGACTTGAGGTTAGTATTTCTTCAAGCGAATCACCTGCGATAATTGCCTTGGTTTTATAGGGCGTAACGATCATACCTTGCATTATAGATGATATACTTATCCTATGAAAGATAAATACAGTGCGGTATGGGTTTCCCATTCCTCTATCAGTGATTATCTCAAGTGCCCGAGGGCGTATTTCCTTCGTAACGTTTACCGCGATCCCAAGACGAACCATAAAATCTCCTTCATGGCTCCTACCCTTGCACTCGGTCAAGCAGTGCACGAGGTCATAGAGTCGCTCTCTCTCGTCCCTATCGAGAAACGGTTTGAAGAGTCGCTTCTCACCAAGTTTGATCGGATCTGGAAAAAAGTATCCGGTCAAAAAGGCGGGTTTGCCGATGCTGCCGACGAGGAAAAGTATAAGACGCGGGGAATTGCAATGCTCAACCGTATCATCGATAATCCCGGTCCCTTACTGAATAAAGCCATTAAGATAAGGGAACCTCTTCCATATTACTGGCTTTCTGAGGAAGATAATATTATTCTCTGTGGCAAAATCGATTGGCTTGAATACGTAGAAGCTTCTGATAGCGTGAAGATCTTGGACTTCAAAACTGGCAAGTTCGACGAAGATCCGGATTCGCTGCAACTTCCTATTTACTATCTCCTGGCAACTCATTGTCAGAACCGAGCTGTAAGTGGAGTCATGTATTGGTATATCAATCACGATACAGAACCAGTAAGCTTGGATTTGCCTGATCCAAAATTATCAGAGGAAAGAGTATTGGAGATAGCGAAGCGCGTACAGCTTGCACGTAAACTCGGGCGCTTTGTGTGTAAAGAAAAAGACGGATGCCGTGCATGCAGACCACTTGAAGCAATTATTGCGGGGAAGGCAAAATTTGTAGGTATCAATCATTTCGGTCAGGATGTGTATGTATTTCCCTCGGGAAATACGTGATATGCTGAAATCTACTATGTGGAAGAATGTCCTTGGAATAAGTCTTGTCATTGCGCTTCTGGTCGTGATAGGCTTCATGGTAGTGAAACCTACCCCCCAACCAAAAGAGCAACCATCGTCAGGGTCGCAACTTCCACCCATGATGATTGAACCGGATAAAACCTATTCAGCTATCCTCCATACGGAAGTCGGAGATATTACTATATCTTTGCATGCTAAAGAAACACCCAAAACAGTCAATAATTTTGTGGCGCTTTCCCGCACCAATTTCTACAACAACACGCCGTTTCACCGCGTGATTCGCGGGTTTATGATCCAGGGCGGAGATCCTAAAGGGGATGGCACCGGCGGGCCGGGATATCAGTTTAATGATGAACCGTTTATCGGCGAGTATTCGCGTGGAACTGTGGCTATGGCCAATGCCGGCCCAAATACAAACGGAAGCCAGTTTTTCATCATACATGCAGATACCCAGCTTCCCAAAAACTACGTTATTTTTGGTAACGTCTCTAAAGGCATCGAAGTAGTCGATAAGATCGCCACAGCCCCTGTCACCCAAAGGCCTACAGGAGAAGAGTCCCAACCTGTGACTCCCGTCAAAGTAACCTCAGTTGAAATTATCGAAAGCTTGTGATATACTAGTTTCTATAGTTGGATTGAGGCAATCCATCTGCTTAATATCATAAAGGTTTTCGAAGTGTAAGAGAAAAAACGCCCCAAGATTTTTTAACCTCTCGCGTCTTTTCCCCATTTCAGTATTCTTTTTATTTCTTAAGCAGTTATATTATTTCAATAGTGTTATTTATATGCAATTTCAACGTCGACAATTTATTTATGGTGGAGGAAACGGCGGGCGCATGCGGCCGATTAAAACCGTATCCAAATCTCTCATTTTGTCTGCCATAGCACAAAGTAAAAAAGGTCAAACGAGTGAATCCCGTCCGATCCAAGCACCTCTCTCTACCCATGTTTTTTCTGACTATGCTCTATGCCCGACTCTCCAGGAGAATATCCGGGTAAAGGGTTTTGTAACGCCGACTCCCATCCAAGAACAAACAATTCCTGCCATCCTAAACGGACGTGATGTCATCGGAATGGCCAAAACCGGTACGGGAAAGACCGCTGCATTTCTTATTCCATTACTTCAAAAAATTTCAGTGGATCGCGGGCAGAGGGTATTAGTGGTAGCACCGACCCGTGAGCTTGCCTACCAAATTCATAAAGAACTGCGGGATTTTGCGCGAGGACTCTCCATCAAAAGCGCTCTTCTCATCGGAGGGACGGGTGAGTGGCGTCAACGGGAGGATCTGTCACGTGACCCGCACATTGTCATCGCAACACCCGGAAGGCTTAAGGATTTTATTGAGTCCCGTCATATACGTCTTTCTGGTTTCCGAAATGTAGTTCTGGATGAAGCGGACCGCATGGTAGATATTGGATTTATTAACGATGTTAAATACTTCATATCCCTCATTCCTAAACAGAGGCAATCGCTATTTTTTTCTGCGACTATATCCGGCAGAGTTGGAGAGATTTTAACTGAATTTGTTCATGATCCTGTACGGGTGAGTGTGGACTCAAACGGTTCCGCCAGCGGTATCGTTCAGGATGTCATACGGGTAGCCAATAATCAATCCAAGGTTGACGTGCTTCACAAAATGCTCAAACAAGATTCGTTTGATAAGGTCCTCGTTTTTGGTCGTACGAAACACGGAGTACAACGTCTCTCTGATGAACTCTCCAAGCGTGGAGTTAGATCCGGAGCAATCCATGGAAACAAACGACAGAACCAACGTCAATATGTACTTAATCAATTCACACGAAGCGAAATTCAGATTCTCATTGCCACGGATGTGGCAAGCCGGGGTCTGGATATCCCCAACGTATCCCACGTTATCAACTATGATCTTCCGGAAACAATCAATGATTATACGCACCGTATCGGACGTACCGGACGGGCTAATAAGCACGGGGTTGCGCTTACGTTCATGGACTAATACGGGGGTATCTAATTTGTAGATTATAGTGTATACTACAAACATTATTACACAACCTCCTATCAGTACTTACTCCAGCATTACTCAACGGAATATCGTTCTTGATACGGCAGATAATTTGACTCAAATAGGTCATTGGGCGCTTGATTGTTTTGGCAAAGAAAAGGACAGAATTGAATTGTTTCTAACCCTCACACGGAAGAATTTAACTGCGTTGGAAGGGTATCCATTATCTTCTTCATTCGGACCGGATTTTAAAAAAGTACTTTCAAACTTTTATAAGCTTGAAAAAGAGTACCATACGGGCATTGTTGACCGGACTATTTGGGGAAACGGCATGCTCAAGTGGGGAAATACCCTCAGCCGAAGTTCGGAATTTATTTAAGTTCTGTTACATCACAGGAAGTGATTCTATTGAAGTTGTCAAGGAGTGTAATTCTTGCCTAGCGCTTTGAAATTCCAATGAGTCCGTTCCACGTTCTGAAAAATTATACATATCAATTGCGAGACTCAGTATGACTCTTATATCGACCTTTCTTTTTGGGAAGTAACAGGTAGTAGGAGCGGTTTCGTCGAGCTTGCATGCAACGCAACATATTCCGTCAATGTTTATTTCCTGGACAAACGGTGATCTTCTTTCCCAATGTTCTGTCCAAAAACTCATAGAGTCGGATTAATTATTTTTTTTATGGGTGACGGGAGCTTTATAGACGTTAATATAAGAAATTTTTGATTTTCCCTCGTCATCAATAAGCTCAATATTGAATCCTTTAATTTCTTTAGCTTCCGTGGCTTCACATTTCGCCTGTACGATCATATATTTATCGGGCAGGTCGTTGATCGAACCGGAAAACGGCTCACTATATTCTTTCAGAGAACAAGGAGAAGACGGTATGTTCTGCGCCGATTGATAGCCATTTATCAGTTTTTTAAAATTATCGAGCGTCGATATTTTTTGAAATGATGGTGAGGTTTCTTTATACGCGGCTTCTATTTGTCCTTTCCGTACCATATCCAAAAAGTCGTTGATAATCGTTTCGTATTTGGCAAACAGGGGATCCTTAGGAGGGGTTTTCGATGGTCCCTGCGGAGCAAGTATGGAGAAATAGAAGAAAAACACTATTGCGGTACACAAGAGGCTTGTTACAGCAGAAATGCCTATGGTTTGGAGCATTGGATTTATCTTTTTTAAAAACATATTAGTAGCCCCAACCAGATTCGAACTGGTGTAAACGGGCTGAAAACCCGTTGTCCTAACCGCTAGACGATGGGGCCTCCTTAATCAATTATACCAAACTTACGGGAGATGTGTTATAGTATATATACTGAAAGGAGAAAAAACTATGAAAGGTACTATTAAAACAAAAACGGATAGAGGATTTGGTTTTATTAGCCGTGATGGCGAAGTAAAAGACCTTTTCTTCCATTCTAAAGATTTAGTTGGGATCACCTATGACGAAGTTCAAGTAGGAGATGTTCTAGAGTTTGATGTAGAAGATGGTCCAAAAGGCCAAAGTGCGAAGAATGTCAAAAAAGTATAAAATTCTTTTTAACTTGATAAACACTTAAAAAAGTTCCACTTTATGTGGGACTTTTTTAACGTATAATCGACTTCTTATGTGTGAAAATGAAGCTTATTTATTGGTAATCAGGAAGATTGAAGAAACTCAACAAGAGAGAGGTGATGCCGGTTGCTTTGGTGAATTTTATCCAGCATTAAGGGGTGCGGCAACACTATTAATGATATATAGAGGTTCATTGGGTGAAAATGAATTTAACAGACGGATAAAGGAGTTAGGCGAAATCGCGAGTTCTTTGCCGGATCTTCATGATGAACAAATTCTTCTCGAGTCTTATGCAAAAATTAGAGAACTAACTACTTAGAAAAACATCCGCGGCACCGGGCCTGGAAGACGGAAGCGTCGAGTTTGGAAACGAACTCCGGATAAGCTCCTCGGTCTTGCCGCAGTACATGGGCCCTGCGATGACTTCTAAGTACCCAATCTTTATTCACCCCTCCATTGTACAGAGTTCATACGTATTGACAAACCCATAACGCTTTGTTATACCGATAGTATTGCACATTAACAGATTAAGAAAGAGCTTCTCCCGGCTGACATGCGTTTACCATGTTGAACTCATGTGAGCTGGGAGATACAAGTTTTTCTCCATCAAAGGTGGTTTTTTCGGTCTGTTTTCGTAACAGGAGATGCCTGACAATATAGTAATTAAACGTTGTATAAACGCACAATATCGAGTACGAAGCAAATTTAGGGAGAACCCCAAAATGATCACAACGTATTTCGCAACCACATCACCGATGGCATTGCAGGCCGGCGTCGGGCAAGCCCAAGTCGTGGCTCCGATCGCAGCGCGGACCGTGTCGACCGACGAGACCCATTGATTGAGCCGGGCCTGTGGTCGAGATCACCACCACGAATACCCATGAGGGTTCGTGTACCTAGTACGGTAAAACGCCGTGACTAGGTGAGCATCAAGGGAGGGTTCCTGCGAGAAAAGACGATTCTGCAATAGCAAATCGTGTTATCTTTAATCCGCAGGGACCCGACCGCTCTTTCTTAGCCAATTTTTATTTCTCACCCTCGGGTGTTTAATTAAAATGTACCTTGGCTAAACTGTTTTTCTTTAGGGAGAAAGCGTTCTCCCGTAAGCATTACAGTTTAGCCAATAATGATGTGCAACAGATGATCCGCTAATCAGTCATAAGCGATTGAAAGGCGGATTTTTTGTGGAGCAGAAGGTACTTGACAGAATTGCGTTTGGTAAGGTAATGTAAAAATACAAGTAAATATATCAAGAGAGACGGGGACAGAACTCGCTGGTTGATCCGTCCGACAACCCTCTATTGCAGGGTGTCAATACGAGCCCCCGCCTTAGGCGGGGGAGTGATAGGCCCGAAAGAGGAAAACAATACTCCAAGAGCCTTGGAGTATTTTTATGGCTGTAACATATTTTACATCTGAATCAGTAGCTGCCGGGCATCCGGATAAAATTTGCGATCAGATATCCGATGCGATAGTGGATGCGGCGCTCACGATTGACCCAAAAGCGCGGGTGGCTATAGAAACTCTGGTTACTACCAATCGCATAGTACTTGCCGGAGAAGTAACTTGTCCTAAACGATTACCCTATGAATCTATTGCACGCGATGTCATCCATTCCTTGGGTTACACCAATGGCATCTATAATTTTTCCCATCGATCCCCAATGTCGATTTATATCCACGAACAATCGCCGGATATCGCTGTCGGCGTCGATACCGGAGGCGCAGGAGATCAGGGCATGATGTTTGGATACGCCTGTAAAGAGACGCCGGAGCTTATGCCCCTCCCTATTATCCTGGCCCATCGGTTGGTGGAGCGATTAGATGAGCTGCGAGAGAAAGACATTCTGCCGTATCTTCGTCCGGACGGCAAAAGCGAAGTAAAAATAGCATATGAAAAAGGAAAACCGGTGGGAGTTGAGCAGGTGGTCATCGCCGTACCACACGATCCGAAGATCACGAATGCGGAGCTCAAACGCCAGCTCATAAACCGGGTCATCAAGCCAATACTCAAAAAGTACGGATTAACGTGTCCAAAGGATACATACATTATTATAAATGGCACCGGGAAATGGGAAATCGGCGGTCCTGCCTCTGACACAGGCGTCACAGGAAGGAAGATCATAGTTGATACGTACGGAGCGTATGCACGCCATGGAGGCGGATGCTTTTCCGGTAAGGACCCGACAAAAGTAGATAGAAGTGCAGCCTACGCTTGCCGGTACATCGCCAAGAACATCGTGGCAGCAAAGTTGGCTGATCGGTGTGAAGTTCGGGTCGCTTATGTCATTGGACACCGAGATCCGATAGCCAAGTCAGTCGAATGTTTCGGGACGGAGAAAAAAACTCAAAAAACAATAGATTCGTTTGCATGGAAACTTCTTGATCTGTCCGTGCCGGGAATTTTGAAAGGTCTACAGCTTCGACGACCGATCTATCAGCTAACCGCCCGCTACGGCCATTTCGGCCGTGATGGATTTCCGTGGGAACGGGTAGTACAATAGGCCTAATGAGTGACTATCGCCCTCTTGCAGAGATTTTGCGTCCCCAAACGCTTGATGAGGTAGTTGGCCAAGAACACTTAGTAGGACAGTCCGGCATTATCAGAAAAATGCTCGGAAGTGCATTTTTGCCCTCCATGATCTTCTGGGGGCCGCCGGGATCGGGGAAAACAACTCTTGCCAATCTTCTGGCTACACTTACAAACGCACATTTTGTTGCTAAATCTGCCGTCACATCCTCGCTTGCCGAAGTTCGTACTATTATCAAGGAAGCTCAGGCGCGCCTGGACACGAATTCACAGCGTACCGTCTTTTTTCTTGACGAGATTCATCGGTTTAATAAAGCCCAACAGGATGCGCTTTTGCCGCATGTCGAGCACGGGACGGTCATTTTTATCGGTGCGACGACGGAAAATCCTTCGTTTGAAGTCATCTCACCGCTTCTTTCCAGATGCCGCGTCTTGGTCCTCAAGCCTCTTGAAGATAACGATCTCAATACGATTATTGATCGGGGACTAGGATATGTTAAACGTGGGGTTACAGATGATGCTCGGGCATTTCTTAAAGAAGTAGCAAACGGCGACGCCCGAGCGCTTTTGACAATCGTTGAGATCGCCGCAAGTATCACCCCACCGAAATATAAAAAGAAAGAAATAACCGTTTCTGATATTGAAGAAGCGGCACAAAAAAAGATGCTCCAGTACGATCAAACCGGCGAGGAACACTACAATACGATCAGCGCGTTCATCAAATCCATGCGGGCAAGCGACGTGGACGCGGCGCTTTATTATCTCGCGAGAATGGTCGCCGCAGGTGAGGATCCGCTCTTTATTGCCCGCCGTATGGTGATTTTTGCTTCAGAGGATATTGGGCTTGCTCAACCCACGGCTCTTGTCGTAGCAAACGCTGTATTTGACGGGTGCCACAAAGTGGGCTACCCGGAAGCACAGATTTTACTTGCCCATGGAGTGAGCTACTTGGCCTTAGCAAAGAAAGACCGCAGTGCCTATGATGCGTTTTTTGCTGCTCTCGGAGACGTCAAACAATATGGAAATCTACCCATTCCTCTGATGATTCGTAACGCCCCGACAAAACTTATGAAAGAATTAGGATACGGGAAGGGATATGAACTGTATACGACAAATAGCTTGCTTCCTGATAAAATAAAGGGAAAGAAGTATTATAATGGCAAGTAGGTGTGCCCGCCTACGCTTACTTTGCGACTTTTCAGTACTATTCGTACACGTCGCAAAGAGCGTGTGAGCGGCGGGTCTAAGAAACTCTAAACTCTCGCATAAGAAAGCGAATCGTTAAGAGTTTCTAAGAGGTGGTGAGAATTATGGATATACAAATCGGCAAAGTGACACATTACTATGACAAGATTGGGGTGGCAGTGGTCGCTGTCATGAATCAACCACTAAAAGTCGGGGATACGGTTAAAATTTCCGGGCATGACAATGAATTTACGCAAAAGATCGGATCATTACAGATTGAACACAAGCAGGTGAAGGAGATTCCCGTAGGGGAAACGTGCGGGATGAAAGTAGACTCTGCGGTAAAGCCAGGTGACGTGCTATACTTGGCAGAATCATGAAAACCGCAAAGTCTGCCGGTGGGATTATTGTGTGTCTCACCCACAATCAGTGGTACGTCCTGATTATTAAAGACATGAATGACGCTTGGACGTTTCCAAAAGGTCTCATCGAAAAAGGTGAACGACCACGGGAAACGGCGGTGCGTGAAATAAACGAAGAAGTAGGAATCATCGGCCTCAAATTCATTGCTCCTATCAGCCCCATTGAATATGTATATACGCGAAACGGTCTGATTACGAAAACCGTATATTACTTCGTTTTTCTAGTAAATAAACGTCCAAAACCTACCCCGCAAGAGAAAGAAGGAATCAGCGCTGCACAGTGGATTCCGTTTGATCAGGCAATCGATATAATAGGGTACCGGCAGACAAATATGGTTTTATTGGAGGAAACATGGAAGTTACTACAGCTCCGGACATACAAAAATTGATGCGTGTGATCCTCAAACGTACGCCGTTTGAGCACGTCAAACCGTCGCAAATAACATGTATGAGAAGTGAAGGCGCCAAAAGCCGCGCCTATGCGCGTATTTGGAGCTTCCCGAAAATCTGGCAGAAAGCACTCTCACGCCCACCCCACTATATCATTGAAGTTCTTGCACACCACTTTGATAAACTCTCGGAAGATGACAAAACCCGTACCATCATCCACGAACTCATGCATATACCCAAAAACTTCTCCGGCGCGCTTGTTCCGCACCACGGTAGATACCACAGGATCGACCGAAGAACGGTTGAAAAGTTGTTTCAGATATATAAAAGCTCTTTATGATTACTCTTCTTCACGGAAATAATATCGTAGCTTCCCGAGCCAAACTCACGCAGTTTATCGATACGGCCAAGGGACGAGGCAAAGAAATCCGTCTACTTGACGGCAAAACGCTCGATCCCCCAATACTCACTCAAGCGGTGGAGTCCTCCTCACTTTTTGGAGGGAATATTCTTGTAATCGTTGATGGACTTCTCACGAGGCTCGGTAAGAAGGAAAAACTAGCGGCTCAGCTCATGGATATTCTGAAACGCTCGGAATCAACTATAGATATCATCCTTTGGGAGGATAAAGAAATAGGGAAAACTCTGACAGCACTATTGGGATCAACATGTTCCGTAGAGCTTTTTAAAACTCCTGTCGTTATTTTTCAATTCTTGGATAGTATCGCTCCGGGAAGAACTCCGGTACTTTTAGGACTTCTTCGTCAGGCACTGGATCTTGACGCAGCAGAACTCATTTTTGCTCTTCTTGTGCGTCGTGTCCGACAGCTGATACAGCTTCGTGACAACGTGACTCCGGAGGGGCTCCATGGATGGCAAGCCGGGCGTTTGACAAGCCAAGCCAAGTACTTTACGATGGATAGACTTCTGTCTATGGAGAAACGACTACTTGAAATTGACGTCTCCATTAAAACCGGCACCTCGCCGTTTTCCCTCGCACAACAACTGGAATTATTTTTAATCGATCTTTAAACACGTATGACCATCAACCCAAAAATTTTCAAGGACTACGACATTCGTGGTACATATCCTGGTCAAATAAACGGTGAAGTTATGACCGTCGTAGCACATGCGATCGTCCGAAAGTTTCAA
>Ga0209726_10002223_pt1 | contig 29275 bp, 31 predicted proteins | sample Subgrocontami54m_FD_187453 | JGI IMG/M metagenome (GOLD analysis project Ga0209726, IMG submission 187453) | Subsurface groundwater microbial communities from S. Glens Falls, New York, USA - GMW46 contaminated, 5.4 m (SPAdes) (version 3) | ecosystem: Environmental > Aquatic > Deep subsurface >... | reverse complement strand
ATCGATCGTCAGCACCGCTGCCGCCCCGATGCGCTCGTACAGCACACTCATGCCGCAAAGCGTACCGCCACTGCCGGGAGGGACAAGTGCGCGATCTCCCTCTCCGCCGGGCGGAGAGGGTCGGGGTGAGGTCGCGCTGGAGCCGGCCGCGAACCTCAGCCCCGGCCCGCGCGGTCGCCCGGGCCACGTGCACACCCTCCGCGCCGATCCCCTCTCCACAATGTCGAGAGGGGTGGCCGAAGGCCGGGGTGAGGCAAACAGAAAAGGCGCCCGGCGGGCGCCTCCACTGAAAACTACAAACTGTCAACTGTGAACTACGAGCCTGCCTACCCTCCTCCAAACGGAGGCTTCGGCGGGCCTGGAGGGCCGTCTGGCCGGTTCGGGCGCCGGTCGCGCAGGCCGCCGTCGGCGCTGCGCGCGGGCGGGCCGCTGCTGCCGCCGCGATCGCCACCGCCACCGCGGTAGCCACCGCCGCCACCATCACCGCGCGGCGGACCGCCGCGTCCACCGCGATCGCCGCCGCCGTATCCACCGCCACCGCCGCCTCGACCACCGCGGTCGCCACCACGGTCGCCGCCGCCCGGGCCGCCGCGCGCGCCGCGTTCGGCAGCCTGCCGCGCGACAACAGCCGCGACGTCGGTTTCACCCGCGAGCACGGCCCGGCGCGACAGGTTGATCCGGCCCATCGAGTCGACCTCGGTGACCATTACCTGCACTTCTTCGCCGATCTTCACCGCATCCTCGACCGACGGCACGCGATAGTCCGCCAGCTCGGAGATGTGTACCAGCCCGTCCTTGCCCGGCGCGATCTCGACGAACGCACCGAAGTTCATGATGCGCGCGACGCGGCCCGTGTAGATCTGACCGACCTCCACGTCCTTCGTCATCCCTTCGATGATCGAGATGGCGCGACGCGCCGATTCCTCATCGGTGCCGCCGATGAACACCGAACCGTCGTCCTCGATGTCCACGGAACAGCCCGTCTCTTCGATGATCGAGCGGATCACGCGGCCGCCCGGGCCGATGACCGTACCGATCTTCGACGGGTCGATCTGCAACCGGTACATGCGCGGCGCGTAGGGAGACATCTCCTTGCGCGGCTCTGAGATCGCCTCGACCATCTTGCCCATGATGTGCATCCGGCCCTCACGCGCCTGCGCGACGGCGGCCCTCAGCACTTCCATCGGGATGCCCTGGATCTTGATGTCCATCTGCAGCGCGGTGATGCCCTTTTCGGTCCCGGCGACCTTGAAGTCCATGTCGCCCATCGCGTCTTCCAGACCCGCGATGTCGGTCAGCACTTTGTAGTTGCCGTCCGCGCCCATGATCAGGCCCATCGCCACACCGGCTACCGGCGACTTGATCGGCACACCGGCGTCCATCAGCGACAAGATCGTGCCGCACACGCTGCCCATCGACGTGCTGCCGTTGCTCGAAAGCACCTCCGAGACGACGCGGAGCGTGTACGGGAAGTCTTCGACGCTGGGCAGCACCGGCGACACCGCCCGTTCGGCGAGCGCGCCGTGGCCGATCTCGCGGCGGCCCGCGCCGCCCATCCGTCCCGTCTCGCCAACCGAGTACGGCGGGAAGTTGTAGTGGTGCATGAACCGCTTGCTGTCGATCGGCGAGAGCGTGTCCAGCCGCTGGGCGTCGCCGACGCCGCCGAGCGTCGTAACGCTCAGCACCTGCGTCTGTCCGCGCGTGAACAGCCCCGTGCCGTGGACGCGCGGCAGCACACCCACCTGACACCAGATCGGCCGCACTTCGACCGACTTGCGCCCGTCCGGCCGCTTGTCGTCGTTCAGGATCGATTCGCGCACCGTCTTCTTGATGAAGGCGTCGAGCGCCTCGCCGACAGCCTTCTCGGTGTACTCGGTGCCGTACTTCTCGACCAGCCGCGCCTTGTGCTCGTCGAGCGAGCCCTGCCGCTCGTCCTTGGCCAGCGCCAGGAACTCCGCCGTGTTGCCGGCGAGGTCAGCGAAGACGAGCTTCTTCAGCTCTTCCGGCACGCTGACGGGCGTAAACTCCCACTTGACGGGCTTCAACGCCGCGACGATCTCCTCCTGCAACTCGATCAGGATCTGGTTCTGCTGCTGCGCGAACTCCATCGCGCCGAGGATGATCTCCTCAGACGCTTCGTTCGCGCCCGCCTCGACCATCATAATCGCGTTCTTCGTCCCGGCAACGACGATGTCGATCAGGCTCTCGTCGAGCTGCTGAAACGTCGGGTTCACGACGTACTTGCCGTCGATGTAGCCGACGCGCACCGACGAGACCGGCCCCGCAAACGGGGCGTCCGAAATGCACAGCGCCGTCGACGCGCCGACCGTGCCCAGCACGTCCGGGTCGTTCTCCTTGTCGACCGACATCACCGTGAGGACGACCTGCACCTCGTTGCGCATGCCCTTCGGGAAGAGCGGGCGCAGCGGGCGGTCCGTCAGCCGCGCGCTGAGGATGGCCTCCGTCGAAGGCCGCGCCTCGCGACGGAAGAACGAGCCGGGGATCTTGCCCGCGGCGTACATCTTCTCTTCGAAGTCGATCGTGAGTGGGAAGAAGTCCATGCCCGGCCGAGGCGTCCGCGCCATCGTCGCCGTGCACAGCACCACCGTATCGCCGTAGCGAATCCAGACCGCGCCGCCGGCAAGTCCGGCAACGCGCCCATGCTCGATGGTCAGCGTCTTGCCGCCGAGTTCTCGTGTGAATGTCTTGATATCAGGTCCAGCCATGTAGTGAGGATCCTCCGTCCTTCTTGGGTGAACGGGCCCGTTGTAGGCCCGGGTTATTCACGTTGATTCGAGCATCCACCCGGGTGCTCGTTGCTAGCTCCGTAAGGACAGGTCTTCAGCCCTGTCCGCCTCTCCGTCCGAAGATCAGCGCCACGCAGCAGGACTAACGCCATCTAATCCCCTCGCCGCCGGGCGGAGAGGGGTGGCCGACGGCCGGGGTGAGGTTCGCCACGCGCACGCAATCGCACGAGCGCTCACGCGCCACACGCGTTCCAACCATGCTCAAGATTGCGCTGATCTCGTACGTCTTCCGTAAGGTGCCCGAATCCCTGATCCGGACAAATGGAAAGGCCTCCGCGGGCACCTGCCCTACTTGCGGAGGCCGAGCTTTGCGAGGATCGCGCGGTAGCGCGATACATCGTTCTTGTTGAGGTACGCAAGCTGTCGCCGGCGCTGTCCGACGAGCTTCAACAGCCCGCGCTGCGTGTGGTAGTCGTGCTTGTTCGCCTTCAGGTGCTCGGTCAGGTAGTTGATCCGCTCCGTCAGAAGCGCGATCTGAACCTCGGCGGACCCCGTGTCCGTCTCGTGTCCCTTGTACTGCCCGATCACTTCGAGCTTGCGCTCCGCGGTCAGCGGCATAATGTCTCGTCACTCCTCATATGTAGTATCGATGGAGTCTATCGGACTCAGGCCCGAAAGGGCAAACGGGGGATTCCGGCAGATTGCTACGAACCAGCAGTCGCCGTCACGAGATCCGCACCTCGTACAGGCGCACCGGATCCTCAAACCCGCGCAGCACGACGTCGCCCTGGTCGGCGAACAAGTGGCCCTTCCCGGCCGCAAGTTCCCGCACGACGTTCGACGCCAGCACCTGTCCCGGCTCCGCCTTCGCGCAGACGCGCGCCGCCAGCTGCACGGACGTGCCGAACAGGTCGCCGCGCCCACCGGGATCGTCCTCGGCGACGGGTTCGCCGGCATTCAGCCCGATCCGCACGCGGACGGACGAACCCACGTCCTGGTTGTTGTGTGTCGCGAACGCTCGCTGCACGGCGATCGCGCAGTCGAGTGCGCTGGACGCGAGCGGAAATGACGCCATGATGCCATCGCCTGTGTGTTTGATCTCGCGCCCGCCGTGATCTCTTAGCGCCGCCCTGAGCAGCGCATTGTGGGTGCGAAGCAGGCCCTGCGCGCCCGCGTCGCCCAACCGCTGTGTCATCGACGTCGAGCCTTCAATGTCGGTGAACATGATCGTCACGAGCCCCGAATGCGGCCCTTGTGCCGCTTTCGGCGTCGCGCGCGACTTCTTCTGTTCTCGATGTTCGTCCAGGAAGGCGAAGATCTTCTCGTTCACGTCTGTCCGGACATCGCCGATCGGGATGTGCCCGCCGTCGTACGTCACGAATCGCGCGCCACGGATGCCTGCGGCGATGTCGCGGCCAGCGGCGATCGGGATCGCGCGATCCTTCGTGCCGTGCAACACCAGGGTCGGCGCGGCGATCTTCGGCAGGTCGCCCGTCACGTCGCGCCGATAGTCTGCCTCCAGCATCGACGCCGCTTCTTCCGCGCTCGCTGCCTTTCGCTGGAAGCGCTGGAAGCCGTCGATCTCTTCCTGGCTCGCTCCGTTCATGAACAGGTTTGCGAGCGTCATCGACCCGATGCCCCATTCGGCGCGAACCAGCGCCAGCATGGCGCGTTGCGCCTCTGGCTTGCTCAACGCGCTGCCCAGCGGATACGTGCCCTGCAGCACGAGATGGGACACGTGGCGGGGATGCGCCGCGGCGTACGCGATTGCGATCGGCCCGCCCTCCGAATACCCGTAGAGGACGAACTTCTTCAACTTCAATTGCGCGACGAGCGCTTCGAGGTCGTGCACCTGCGCTTCCGTCGAGAGGTCGTCCACCGGACGGGTCGAAAGCCCGGTGCCGCGCTTGTCGTAGATGATGCGCTGGTACCCACGAGTGACAGCTTCGAGCACGCTGTCGCGATACGCCTCGTTGGTCTCCCACATGAGCTCGATGTGGCTCGTCCAGCCGCTGATGCTGATCAGCGGGTAGCCTTCGCCGTGGACCGCGTGCGCGATCCGGATCCCCTCAGGCGTCGTGCAGAACTGGATGCGCTGCTCCATCGTGCCGCTATCATACCACCGATGTCCTCCCCCCAACGTCCAACCTCCAACCTCCAACGGCCATCCGTCGCCATCGTCACCGACAGCACCGCCTGCATCCCAGCCGATCTCGCCGCGCAGTACGGCATCGAGATCGTCCCCGTGCACCTCATCTTCGGTGGCCGCACCTTCGTCGATTCCCTCACGGTCGACACGCGCGAGTTCTACGAGCTCGTCGCGAAGTCCGGCGACCGGCCCACCACCGCCGCGCCGTCGCCAGGCATGTTCCTCGAAGCGATCCGCCGCGCGGCCGGCCGCGCCGACGCCGTGCTCTGCATCACGGTCTCGGCGCAGTTCAGCGCCATGTACGACGCCGCGCGCCAGGCGATCGAGATCGCGAAGGCCGAAGCCCCCGGCGCGGACATCCGCCTGCTCGACTCGCGCAACGCCGCCATGGCGCAGGGCTTCGTCGTGCTCGAAGCCGCCCGCGCCGCCGCCGCAGGCGCCAGCATCGACGACGTCGCGGCCCACGCCGAGGCGATGACCGGACGGGTCACGCTGCTCGCCATGCTCGATACGCTCTCGTACCTCGCGCGCAGCGGACGCGTGCCGCGCGCCGCCGCCTGGGCCGCCGGCATGCTGCAGGTGAAGCCGATCGTGCGGTTCAGCGCCGCCGGCATCAAGCTCGCCGCACGCACGCGCACCCGCCAGCGCGCACTGGAGCGCATGGTGAGCATCCTGGCCGAACAGACGGCCGGCCGCCCGACGCACCTCGCGGTGCACCACGCGAACGCACCCTCGGATGCCGACCACCTGCTCGCCTCCGTGCGGCAGCGGCTCGACATCGTGGAGTCATACACGACCGAGTTCACGCAGGTCATGGGCGTCCACACCGGCCCCGGCCTCGTGGCGCTCGCCTGGTGGTGTGAGTAAGGGGACGGGAACCACAGATTTCACAGATTGCGCAGATTCGTTTGGGCGAGGTTTGGGCGTTAGGCGGGCGGCCTGCCACCAGCGTGCGATTTGACGCGGTATTCCTATTCGCGCCAACTGAGGTCACACTGCGTGGCGTTGGAACACGGCGGACCTACACGCCATCTGTGCCGGTCTCCCTGTATCGTCTATACGACCGGCTTTGCATTCCCTCCGAGCAATCCGTGGTTCCCCTCCCAACCTATCTGTGCAATCTGCGAAATCCCTACGGGCCGTAGGCTGTGATTCCCGTCTCCTTCAGTCTGCGTAGTCTGCGTAATCCCTACGGGCCGTAGGCTGCGGTTCCAGTTTCCCTCCGTGAAATCCGTGTAATCCATGTTTCCGCCGTCCAATCTGGGCGCATCTGTGAAATCTGTGGATAACACCGGCCAGCCTGTCATAATGCCGGGACGATCCCGACACCACGCGGCAACGCACCGAGCGCCGACGCAGGAGAACAGAGACCGATGAGCCGAGAACAACGCCGGGCCGACCGCAAACAGCAAGCGCGCGCCGGAGCACCGCCTGCCTCGCGCCGCACACCCGTGAAGGTCGGCGGTGGCAGCCGAGTTCCCACGACCGCGCTCGCTATTGGCGGCGGTCTTGTGCTGCTCATCGGACTGCTCGTCTACCTCGTCGTCCAGTCGAACGCTAGCGGAACGCCCACGGACGCGGCGACGAAGGCTGCCCAGGATCGCAGTACGAGCATTCCGGGCACGTACGTCGAGGATCAGGGGCGCGGCCACTTCCCCGACACGCTGAACGGCCACCAGATGACGCCGTTCTGCGATGGAGTCGTGACATCCGACTCCGCAAAGCGCACGATCATCGGCGGCAACGGCACGCCCAGCGGCGCCACGACGACCGGCACGCCCGCGCCATCGGCGACGCCGAGCCCGGGCTCAACTCCGGCCGCTCACGGCACGATCGACACCACGCCCACCGTGCCAACCAACTGCTACAACAGCAACCCACCCTCGTCCGGGAAGCACCTCGGCGTCCAGCGCAACGTCGATGTTGGCGGCGGCAACATCATGAACATCCCGGCCGATCCCGACGTCTACCCCGATGATGTCGAGACGCCGCGGGACGCTATCGCCCACATTCTCGAACACTCCGGCGTCTTCGTCGGCTGGAACTGCAAGAGCGGCGACACAGCCTGTACCGACGTCGTCCAGAAGCTCAAGGATCTCGTCAACGATCGCATCAGCAACTACAGCAATCGCGTAGTGATGGCGCACGACAGCGACCTGCCCGAAGGCACGATCGGCGTGTCATCCTGGACGCGCGTGCTCGATTTCCCGGCGAGCGAATGGGCTCAGCAGAAGGCTCTGGTACAGAAGTTCATCGCGACGAACTCGTGCCGCGTCAATTGGGAACCCGGCTTCTGCAAGTAGCGGCGTACGGTCATCCGACCACACTTAAGCGACGGGGCGCCCGATTGGGCGCCCCTTTCCATACACTAGAGAACTACGAACTACGAACTACCCACTACAAACTACAAACTACGAACTACGAACTACGAACTACGAACTACGAACTACGAACTGCCCGGCCAACGGCCGGATACAGCCAGCGCTGCGCCCACATGGCTAACGCCAGCCCGATCACACAGACCGCCGCTCCGGCCACCGCGTCCAGAATGTAGTGATTCGCCGTGAACACGATCGCCGCTAGCTGCGCCCATGGCAGCAGCAACCCGAACGCCCGCAGCACGGGCTGCCGTATCGTGACGAAGATCGCCCCCCCGATGATCATCGCCCAGCCAAAATGGAGGCTCGGGACCGCCGCATACGGATTCACAAACGCGCCCAACGACTGCGCCTGGTAGCTCAGGTCGTTGTACTTCTCGATCGTCCCCACGAACTCGCCCGTCGGCAGGAGTCGCGGCGGCATCACGGGAAACAACAGGTAGATCACGAGGCTGATCGCGCCCGAAAGCAGGATGGCGTCGCGCGCGATCGTGTACTCGTGCCGCCGGAAGAAATACATCCATAGCCCCACCGCGACGATGAGCGGAAAGTCCAGCCAGAAGTAGATGAAGTTAAACAGCGAGATCAGCGTTTGTCGATGCAGCACGATCGCTTGCAGCCTCGGCTCCCAGAAGATCCCGAGTGCGCGTTCGAGGTCGATCACGCGATTCGCGTTGTCGAATGCCTCGTTGTGCTGGTAGACGACCGCGCCGCGTACGAGAAAATACAGCAGGAAGGCGAGCGCCACCAGCCCGATCTCGAACATCGCGCGATAGACGCGGTGCGTTCGCAACAACCCCACGACGCGCGCAAGCGCCTCGCGCCGTACCGTCGGTCCGTCGGTTACAGTACTCCGCACGCTCACCTGTTGTTCACTCGATGCTGGCATCGCTCTTGCCCGTCTACGTTCCGACATCTACTGTACCCAACGCGGCCTGAACGTGATGTGGCATCGTTCACAAGTCGCCGAACGCTTCGCAACGTGTTAGAAATGCACTTCGCGAGGGCGCCGCAGCGACGCTGTGGAAAGGGGGAGAAATTTGCTCCCTCCAGTCGTCATAAAAGCCTTGATCACCTCCCGGCGCCAACGTATCATCCCGTTGTCCTGAGGGGCTTCGGACGGCCTCACACGCATCGCACCGTCACCCGGTGCATCCGTACCGCGGCCAGGGAGGGCAGCGAACCGCGGCGAGTCCAGTACATACGCCGGAGACCTAACCTCGGGAAGCTCTGGGCCTTAACCATCCGAACAACCGCACCGTCCACCGGACGCATCGTCGGGAGAGATTCTTGTTGCCTTTCGCAAGACGGAGCGCTACACCCGCACCCCGGCCCGACCGCGACGTCACGTTGCGACGGCGCGCGTCGTTGCAACCGGCGATCATCCCGCTTGCCAGCGTTGGCATCCCGGCGTGGCTGCCGCGCCATCGCGGCACGACGGTTGCAGCGACCGCACGGCGGCTGCCGCCGCTTATCACGCCGCTCCTGTCCCTCCCTGCCTCCTTGACCCCCCTCTCCGCCACCGGGCGGGGAGGGGTGCGGCACGTCGCCGCCAAGAGTGGCAACGGGCGTCCGACCATCACCGACGAGAACGCGGCGGCCAGCGCCAAATGACCATCTCCGCCAGCACGCAGACACCCGCCACGACATGGGCGGCCACGCTCGGCCAGCTCCAGATGATCGTCACGCCCGCCAACTACGACACCTGGCTTCGCGAGACCATCGGCCTGCGCCACGACGATGGCTGTTTTGTCGTCGGCGCCCAGAACGACTTCGCCACCGAATGGCTGCACACCAAGCTGCGCCCCCTCATCCTCAAGACGCTCGCGCGCGTGCTGGGCTACGCCGTCGAAATCGCCTTCGAGGTCGTCCGGCCGCACGACGCGCCGCCACCCGCGCTCGTCGCACATGGCGATGCCGCGGCGGACGTACCGCCGTTTCTCCGCCGCACCACTGCGCCGCCCGCGCTCAATCCCGCGCTGACGTTCGAGAACTTCGTCGTCGGCGACGAGAACCGGATGGCGCACGACGCCGCACAGCGCGCGGTCGCCACGCCGGGCATCGCCAACCCGCTGACTATCGTCGGCGCCGCGGGCCTCGGCAAGACGCACCTGCTGAGCGCGATCGGCCACGCCGCCTACGCGCGCGGCCGCACGGTCATCTACGCGCCCGCCGAACGCTTCGGCAACGACTACGTGCGCGCACTCGGCGGTAAGCTCGAGCAGTTCCGCCAGCGCTATCGCACGGCCGACGTCCTGCTCATCGATGACGTGCAGTTCCTCGAAGGCAAAGAGAAGTTCCAGGACGAGTTCTTCCACACGTTCAACGACCTGCACGCCGCGGGCAAACAGATCGTCGTCTGCGGCGACCGCATGCCCGCGCAGATGTCCGGCCTCAGCGACGCGCTTCGCTCGCGACTGCAGTGGGGGCTCGCCGCGGATCTCCGCCGCCCGTCATTCGCGACGCGCCTCGCCATCCTCCGCGCGAAAGCACAGCAGCACGCCGCCCAGCTCTCCGACACCGCGCTGGAAACCATCGCCGAACGCGGCTGCCAGTCCGTGCGCGAGCTGGAAGGCTGCCTGAACCGCGTCCTCGCCTACATCCCGCTCGTCGGCGGCCACGCCACGCCCGACGCCATCGAGAAAGCACTCTCACCCTTCGCCGCCGCCGATGCCGCGGCGGCCGCCGTCGCGCCCGACGCCGACGCCATCGTCGCCGCCGTCGCCCGCCGCACCGGCGTCACGCCCGCCGACATCCGCGGCCGCAGCCGCAGCCGCGACGTCACCTACGCGCGCCACCTCGCCATGTTCCTGCTGAAAGAAGACGCCCACTGCACCATCGCCGAGATCGGCCGCCACCTCGGCCACCGCGACCACAGCACCGTCCTCGCCGGCATCGCCCGCATCACCGGCGAACTCAAGACGCGGCCGGAGACGCGCGCCGACGCGGAGTCCGCGCGCGAAGCGCTGCGGGCGACGGCGACGGAGCTGCGCGCCCAGGCGGGGTGAGGCTGGAGGAGGTCTTCGATGGCTCGCGATGCGTCCACGCGCAACCTGATCCGTTGTGACTTTTGCGACGCCGAAGCGCATCTGGTAGAGGTCGACGAGAAGTATCACTACTTCGAATGCGACGCCAGCCCGGCGAACCATGTATGGTCAAACCTTCGCAACCCAGAATGCGCCCGCTGCCAAGTGCACCTAAACGAGCATCGCTGGCTCTGGTCGAAGGATGGCGGCAACATCTTCATCTGCCCGGAGTTCCTAGATGACAACACCTTTGCCTGGCCGGAATGACCCCGGACTAGAAGCGCTCGTCGAGATCGTGAATCACAGCGGGATGGTCGCCGACTGGAAAGAATCGAACGCAATCGCGTTCGCGAAGTTATTCGGAGCTGGCGCCCGATACGAACAGGCGACTACAAAGACCGTCAAATTGCGAGCTCCCGACATGGTCGCAGCCGACGCGGGCGTCGCATACGCCGCCTTCATCCACACAAGCAATCAAGACAGCGGCCCGTACGGCGGAATGTCGTTCGTCATCTTTCCGGTGGAGGGCGCCCGCTGCCTCGTGGCGCTCGTACTCGGAACTGCTGGACTCCCGCCTGACGAAGGCATCATCGGCCGACCAGGACACGCGCGAAAGGCGCAAGCTATATGCGCTTGGCTCAACAACAAGTACGGCCACGGCAATCTCGTTGCTTGGGCGAAGCAAGACCCAGCGCGCGTGGATCAGGTCATTCCGCCCAATGTAGTGAAACAGTTCTCGGTATACACCAACGTCTTCAACAGGTACGGGAAGGAGATCTACGCGCTCTTCGCGCCCGCGGAGGATGTAGCGGCCACCCGCGACGCGGTGGCAGCGTTCGTCGACCTGCTATTCGACGAGCGGCTGGCGAAGGTCGTGAGCGGCGCTGAGATCAGTTACAAAGCTGTCCAAGCTGAATGGCGAAGTCATCTCACGCCCGGAATTACCGAGCTCGACGTCATCCGCCTGCTGAAATCGCGCCGCTACGTCGTGGTCGAAGGCCCGCCCGGAACCGGCAAGACGCGAATGGCCCAGCGTCTCCTGCACGACGCCTACACAGACAACGGCAAGTCCGTCCAGTTCCACCCCAACACGACGTACGAGAACTTTGTCGGCGGCCTCGCGCCGACTCAAACGCAAGGCGGGCTTGGTCTCAGTTTCGCTCCGAAGCCCGGCTACCTCATGGAAGCAGCCGCCCTCGCGAGCGCGCATCCGGATCGCGACTTCCTTCTCCATATCGACGAGATCAACCGCGCCGATCTCTCGAAGATTCTCGGCGAAGCGATCTACCTTTTCGAGCCCGGGGAGCAGCGCAAAATCGACCTGCCCTACGACTTCGGCAAGCCACACGGCGATCAGATCTCGCTGCCGAACAACCTGCATGTCCTCGGCACCATGAACACCGCCGACCGAAGCCTCGCCATCGTCGATGTTGCAGTCCGCCGCCGATTCGCGTTCACGAAGCTCTGGCCACAACGCAGCGTCGTTGACGCGCAGAACGACGCGATCATGACGCAAGCGTTTGACGATTTGATGCTGATCTTCGTCGAGTACGCGACGGCTGATGCCTTCGACCTCGTGCCCGGGCACTCGTACTTCCTAGTCAGTCCGGGACTGACCGCGGCGGAGCAGCTCAAGGTGACACTCAAGCCACTGCTCGAGGAGTACCTCGCGCAGGGCTACGTGGGCGGATTCTCCGAGCCGATCCGCTCGTATCTCCAGTGGATCGAAAGCTTGTGACGCGGCGTGGGGCTCGCATTCGTTCAGCGTACGCTCCCAAACTCGGAACCCCCTGCTTCGAGGCGACCGACTCATCAACGACAACGATCTCAGCGTCATTCCTCCTGCGCGGAACGCCGCCTCGCGATCCGAGCGCGCAACTGACTCGACTGGCTGGTCAGTTCATCACGCAAAACCGTGCCTGCCTGCGCCACCTCGATACCGAGCTAGAGCAGCGATACGACGGCACCTCCGTCTCGCTGGAGATCAAGACCCATACACGCATCGGCGCAGTACCGTTGCTCTCGCCAACGACCGGGAGGGCCGATTACGGGATCGTGGTCAGACCACGCTTCGACTGGCAGGGCCTCGGCCCGATGCTCGGCGATATGGGCTGGCGCATCATTCCCGCGCCGCTCGCACTTCCGATGCTCCCACGCTCGGATCGAAAGATCCCCGCGTGGGTGCTCTCGACCATCGTTCTGTTCCGTGTGCAAGCGCTGCTCAAGCAGCTCGAACGCCGCTTTGAAATCACGGAGGAAGATCGCAGCGCGCCGAAGGGTTCGGTGAACTGGACGTCCTACGCGACCAAGCAGATTCCGCGCGGCGGATTCCTCACCGTTCCGTGTCGCTTCCCCGATCTGCGAGACGATCGTCGGCTAAAATCCGCGATCCGATTCACTCTGCAGAAGCAACTCGCGGGACTCGAAGGCCAGCGCACATCAGGCGTCTTCGTGTTGAAGCTCATAGAACTGTGCGCGGGGTTGCTTGATCGCGTGCGCGATGTCCCGGCAAGCGAACCCGGCCCACGCGAGCTAGAGTCCTGGCTCCGTGGCTCGCTCAAAACGGACACCTTCCGCGACGGCATTCAGGCGGTTGAATGGACGGTCGACGATCGCGGTCTCGCAGGGCTTAGCGATCTCTCGGGTCTGCCATGGGCCATGTCGATGGAGCAGTTCTTCGAAGCTTGGACGGAAACGGTGCTAGCGGATGTGGCGAGTCGAATCGGAGGCGTCCTGCGCACAGGCCGCCAGCGCCAGACGGTTGTGCCGCTTTCGTGGGATCCTCCATACACGGGGTCTCAACGATCGCTAGTTCCCGACCTGATGTTGGAGCGCGCAGACTCGACCATCATCATCGATGCAAAGTACAAGGAGCATTGGGAAGAGCTGCAGACCCACCGATGGAGCAACATCGAAGAAGAGATCCGCGAGCGACATCGCGCGGATCTCCTTCAAGTGCTCGCCTACGCGAATCTCGCGACCACACCACGCATCGTCGTGTGCCTCGCGTACCCGTGCGCGCGATCGACCTGGAACTCACTGCAAGAGCGTGGTCGCCTTTTCCACCGTGCCACACTCCGCGCAGGTGATCGGATGATCGAGATCATTCTTACCGCGTTTCCGATGGGTGTTCCATCGTCAGAAGTCGCCATCGGACTTGCGGACGAGCTCCGAGGAGAACCGTCGTGACGCGCGCCTCCGTGGCGAAATCACCTCCCCGTTTCGGTCGCGCACGCAGTCGCCGTAGTCCTCATGCTTGCCCATGTGGAAGTCGGCGCACGACGCTCCGCAGAACACCCCACCGCATGCTTCGAGTTCGCATCCACACATCGCGCCGTACGCGTCGTACGGGGCTTCGTTTCGGCCGCACCAGTTGCACAGTCGCGCCACGTGGGTGACAAGAGCCATCACGCCTCCAGTCGCCTGCATCCGCACATTCTCGGCCTCCTCACGTCGTGTCCCTCTTCGCGCAGCCTTCGTGCCCTTGTGGATCGTCCCCAATCTGCGAAATCTGCGTAATCTGTGGTTCCCGTCCTCCCTAATCCGCCAGCGTCCACCGCCCGAAGGGTTTTTGCACCGGCCCCCCGACCTCGAAGATGGCGTCATTCACCTCGTCGTTGGTCGGCAACTGGTTGCCAAACTCCAGCTGATGGCAGGCCGGGCTCTTTAGACCCGTCTTTATCCCGGACGACCAAAACATCTTCGAACAACTCTGCACCACGCCGATGCTCTTCGTGATGTCGGATGCCGCCGACGCCGGGCCGTGCCGGAGGCGATAGATGAGGATCACCGACTGGCTGGAGATCGGTGGGTACTCCGCGCCGTCGACGCCGGACGCCCTCAGTTGCTCCGGCTTCGCGTTGTCTTCCCTGGCCCTGCCCTCCTGCTCGATCTGCCAGGCCTCGTGCCTGCGCCACATCCACCAGGCGTCTCGCGCCGACCGGGCCTTGTCCGTCACGGAATCGACGATCGTTTCCGCGGTGTGGGCGGCGAATACGCCGGCTATGGGGATCGCCCAGCCAAAGAAGGCCCTGGCCTTGAACGCATCTCTCAGCGATGAGCCCGCTCCCGATGAGCACAAGTTGAGAAACACCAGCGCCTTGTCGAAGGAAACGGACTTCTGATCCCTCAGCATCTGGAAGAACGCCGGAGTCACCCAGAGAACCGCGCTCCCGTCGAACTCGAAACCGACCACGAACGGCGCATCGCCCGATCCGTCCCACGTGAGCCCGGTCAGCGTCACGAGCGTCTTCACGATGTCGGCCTTCGCGTCAGCGTTGAGCTTGCGGCCGTTCACCGCCTTCTTCAGCTCCGGTCTGTCGATGTTCAGCACCCCCATGTACATCCACGATTGGTTGTGCGGCGGCTGCCCATAGTCGATGTTCGCGCCGTGCGACAGCACGTAGAAGAGGCCGTACTTGTTCGTCGTCAGGAACTTTGCCAGCTCCTCTACCGCCTGGTCGCCGGTATGCACGGGCTTCCCGCCCTCCGTTTTTCCCAAGATCGTGTCGACCTTGTACCCGGCGCCTGTCAGATCCGCTTGCATGCACTCGATACTCGGCCCCACCGCCGACTTGAAGCTCTCGTAGAGAATCGTCTTCCCTCCGCCGCGAAGAGGGTGATCCAGCTCGTATGCGGGTGCGACGAGCAGCGCGCGCTTGGGCGGCGAGTCCGCGCTGTTGATCGGCTTTGGCTGCGACTCCGCGCTGTACAGACTGACCCCGTAGCCGCCAGCCGGGTTCAGCCCCTCACGTCCTGGTTCCGGCGGTCGCCCGGCCGACGGCGCGCCGGGAAGGGCGCCACACCCGCCGGCAGTTGTGAGCGCGGCTACCGGCGCGGGCATCCCGGCGGCGACGGGTTGCGCCGACACCAGCAACTCGGATGACGGCGTATCGATGGCCGCGGACGCCGCCGGTGCGAGGTCCATCCGCTCCGTCACGACGTAGTCTCCGGTGCCGTCCTTGTAGCGGATCGTGATGTTTAGGCCGTTCGGCGAAACCGTGGCGTCCGAAACGTTGGAAAGCCCTCGCGCGAATGCGGCCGTCTCCGTGACAGCCTGCTGCCACGCTGTGCCTTTTTCGTTCACCGCCTCGACGAAGTGCTTGGTCGCCGCCGCCCCGGCATCCTTCTTGAGATCCCAGCGGCTCCAATCACTCTTCAGCGTCGCCGCCGTCCCGGGCGTCGCCTTGTTCGTCGCCTGCCCATCGGTTCGCTTCCACGTCGACGAGCCCGCACCCTCGCTGAACATCTTCACCGGGATCTCCAGCGTGTCGCCCTCGAACTTGTACGGCTGATCCTTCGCCGAGATCCCCTGATCCTTGAACTCGATCGTCATGCGCCCGTCACGAACGCTGTAGGTGCCGCTATCCGTGAGCTCGTCGGCAGCGCTGACCGCGCGCACCGACAGCGAGCCCTTATCGAGCACCAGCGTCACGGTCGCGCCCGCCTTCGGCCGCCCGCCGTCGGAGTCCTGCACGACCACGTACGTCCCGCTGATGTCAGACGCAGCGGCGGGCGTAGCGGTGCCCGACGAACTCGACTTCCCGCCGCCGCCGCAAGCAGCAACCACCGCAAGCAACGAACTCGCAAGAAGCAGCAGAACAACGAAGCGGCGAGCGGCAAACAACATGAACCAGCGCCTCTCTGAGCGACTCCTCCTGTCGAAGCCACCCTGCATCAGATCCAGAGCAACGATGCGGGCCGCGCAGCGGCCCACCGATCCCGTAGCCTACCGTAACACCGATCCTACTCCGCGTCCTCCGCGTCTCCGCGGTGCATTCCCTTCCTTTCAATCGGTGAAGTCCGCGGAATCCCTACGGGCCGCAGGCTGTGGTTCCGCCGTCCCGCGCTATCATGCACGCATGCCCGACCGCCGCATCTACTTCGACCACGCGGCTACGACACCCGTCGATCAGCGGGTCGTCGCCGCCATGCTGCCGTACTTGACGGGCGCCTGGGGCAACCCCAGCAGCATCTACGCCGAGGCCCGCGAAGCTCGCAAGGGCCTCGACGCCGCCCGCCGCACCGTCGCGGAGGTTCTCGGCGCCAAGCCGAACGAGATCGTCTTCACCAGCGGCGGCACCGAAGCCGATAATCTCGCCCTGCGCGGTGTCGCGACCGCCGCACGCGAGCGCCGCGAAGCGCTCGCCGCGGGAGCGGGCGGCCACATCATCACCACCGCCGTCGAGCATCACGCCGTCCTCCACGAATGCGCGGTGCTCGAGAACGAAGGCTTCCGCGTCACGTATCTGCCGGTCGACAGCGAAGGATTCGTCAACCTCGGCGCCCTGCGTGCGGCGCTCGACGAGCACACGATCCTGGTCAGCATCATGTACGCCAACAACGAAGTCGGCACGATCGAACCGATCGCCGAGGCCGCCCGCATCGTCAAAGCGCACAACCCGCACATCGCCATCCACACTGACGCCGTCCAGGCCGCCGGCGCGCTCGACCTCAACGTCGATGCGCTCGGCGTCGATCTGCTGTCGATCGCCGCGCACAAGATCTACGGGCCGAAGGGCGTCGGCGCGCTCTACGTCCGCGGACGCACGCCGTTTGCCGCGCAGACCGTCGGCGGCTCGCAGGAGCGGAACCGCCGCGCCGGCACCGAGAACGTCGCCGGCGCCGTCGCGCTCGCGACAGCGCTGCGACTCGCCACCGACGAGCGCAACGCGCGCAACGCGCACGTGATCGCGCTGCGGGATCGCCTGCTCGACGAACTGCCCCTGCGCGTGCCGGACACCATCATCACCGGCCCGCTCGACCGCGCGCGCCGGCTACCCAACAGCGCCAGCTTCGCGTTCCAGTGTGTCGAAGGCGAAGCCGTGCTGCTGCAGCTCGATCTGCAGGGCATCGCCGCCAGCAGCGGCAGCGCCTGCACTACCGCATCACTCGAACCGTCGCATGTGCTCGCAGCCATGCGCGTGCCAGAGTCGTACCTCCGCGGCAGCCTGCGCCTCACGCTCGGTACCGGCAACACCACGGCGGACATCGAGACGCTGCTCGACGTGCTGCCGCCTGCCGTCGCACGCATCCGCGCATTGCAGCCGGCTGCCGGGCGCAGCGCCTGAGCCGCGGCCGCGCGCAATATCGGGTATTCTGCGTTCAATTGTGGAGGTCACATGGCGGAGCGATCGACGACACGAAAATCGAAGACTCAGCGCAAGCAGATGACGCTCGAAGAGATCCGCGCCTTCAACGCGAAGTTGATGGCTGATCCGAAGATACAGTCGATGATTCGCGACGCGGACGATCCCGCCAATGCCAATGACGTTGTCCGTTGGGAGGATTCGCGCAGCACCTGAGCCGCACAGTATGCTGTGGCCAGTTCCGGAGGTTTACATGCCGCAAGGATCGTCGAAGCCGAAAGCTCAACCCCCACGCAAGAAGATGACGCTCGAAGAGATTCGCGCGGATGTCGAGCGCCTGAAAAAGGATCCGCGGATTCTCGCGATGATCCGCGAGGCAAATGATCCGGCAAACGCGGGCGATGTCGTCCGCTGGGAGGACCTGAAGCGGAAGCATGCCGGACGTTGATGTCGTCTTCCGACGGATGGCCCGCCGCTTCTACGACAACAGCGCTACTTTGTCAGAACGGATCCGCATCAACGCGATCGTGAACGAGATCTGCGGCGCGCCCGGTGCCGACGAGCATCGTAAATACCAACTCGGATCCGGCGAAGTGCTGTATCACGACGGCAGCTTCTGGATCCTCTACCGCGCGCTCAACACATGGACGATCGAGATCATCGGCATCGGCACGGTGACGAACGACGCTCCGCCGTAGCGCGCAGCTACGCCCAGCCCATCTCCCGTTCGATGGCCGCGAGGTCGGCCGGCACCTGGTGGATCGGCGGCTCCGTCTTCAGCGCCGTCTCCGGATCCTTCAAGCCGTTGCCGGTGATAATGCAGACAATGATCTTCCCCACGAAGCTCGTGCCCGCGGCGGCCTGCTTCAGCAGCCCGGCGACGCCTGCCGCCGACGCCGGCTCGCAGAAGATGCCCTCTTCGCGCCCGAGACGGCTGTACGCCGCCAGGATCTCGTCGTCCGTCACCGCTTCGATGCTGCCGCCGGATTCGTCGCGCGCGGCGATCGCGGTCTTCCACGAGGCGGGATTGCCGATGCGAATCGCCGAGGCGATGGTCTGCGGCTGCTCGACGGGCGCGCCATGCACCAGCGGCGCGGCGCCCGCCGCCTGGAATCCGAGCATGCGTGGCCGCCGGCTCGTTCGCTCCCGGTGGTGATACTCGACGAAGCCCTTCCAGTACGCCGTGATGTTCCCGGCGTTCCCGACCGGCAGCGCAAGCACATCCGGTGCGTCGCCCAGCGCGTCCGCGATCTCGAACGACGCCGTCTTCTGGCCTTCGATCCGGTACGGGTTGACAGAGTTGACCAGCGCGATCGGGTGCTTGCTGGTGATCTCCCGCGCGACACGCAGCGCCGCATCGAAGTTGCCATCGATGGCGATGATCTCCGCGCCGTACACGGCGCTCTGCGCCAGCTTGCCGCGCGCGATGTTCCCGTCGGGAACGACGACATACACCGCCAACCCGTATCGCGCTGCGTACGCCGCCGCCGACGCGCTGGTGTTGCCCGTCGACGCGCACATGATCGCCTTCGCGCCGCCCTCCATCGCCTTCGCGACGGCGACCACCATGCCGCGATCCTTGAACGACCCCGTCGGATTGCAGCTCTCCAGCTTGAAATACAAGGCTTCGCAGCCGATATCCCGCGCGATGTGCGTCGACTTCACGAGCGGCGTATCGCCCTCGCCCAGCGAGATCATCGGCGTGTCGCGAGTGATCGGCAGATGCTCCGCAAAGCGAAGCAGCACGCCTCGGTTCGGCGAGTCTCCTTGGGTGACTGGGGGAGTCCCGGCCGTCATTCGTCGTCGTTCTTCAGCTGGTTCGCTTGCAGACGAAGCTCTTTGACCTGGCGGTCGGTCTCCTCCGCCTCGCGCCGCTTCATCCGCTCCAGCATCTGGTTCAGCTTCAGCAACTGATCGGTGAGGGTGCGGCGATAATCCAGCGTCGACGTATGGATGTGATCGAGGCGCGCATCCTGGGCCTTGAGCCGCGCATCGACGTGCGCCGAGAAGTCTTCCTCGCGCTCCATGCGCGTCCGCACGTCCTCCAGCGACTCCTCCGCGCGCGACGTCCTGTCCTCGAGTCGCTGCCGCTCGGCGCGCAGCAGCTCCACACGCTCGGCCAGCAACGGCAGCACGCGATACTCCTCCTGCTGCGCGTGCAGCTCAACTTCGAGTCGAGCCGCAACCTCGTGCGCCAGCCGCGCGCGCTCGGCCAGCACGTCGTCTTCCCGGCGGAGCGCGCGTACGGTCTGCTCGATTTCCGACTGCGCCTGCTCCATGCGGTTGACCGCATCGAGGTTGCGTGCTGTCTTGCTCTCGACTGCTTCGAGACGCTGGCCGATCGACTGCGCCTGTAAATGCGACCGCGACACTTCGTCCTGGAATCGCCGCGTAGCCTCATCCACCATCGACTGGCGCTCGCCCAGGCTCTCCGACTTGCGTTCGAGATCCTGCATGCGGCGATAGAGGTCGTTCTTCTCCGACTGATCGCGGCCGCGCTCTTCACCGCTTGTGCGTTCCAGCAGCTCGAACTTCGTATCGATCAGCACTTCCGCGTCCTGGATGCGCTCCATCAGCCCGGAGAGCTGGCGCAACTGGTCCTGCATGGTCGGCAACCCGACCGTCTTGGTGCTGATCTCGCGCAGGCGCGCCTCGGCGTCACCCAGCTTCTCGTTCACGTCCAGGGTCGCGGCCTGCACCTGGTCGTTCTGCTGCTGCATTCGCACAAGGGCGGTCTTCAGCTGCGTGACCTGATCCTGCAGCCAGCCCAACGCATCGACGCTTCCGCGCGCCTCGTTCTGTGGATCGCTCATCGTCATGACTTCACCCGCAGTACCTGGTCGACGCCCGAGACCCCCACCACTCCGCGAATCTCCTGTAGCGCTCGCTGCAGGTCGGCTTCGCGCGCTTCGTGCGTCATGATAACGATCTCAGCGGTCGCCTGTCCGTCAACTTCCTTCTGGATCACCGAGGCGATGCTGATGCCGCGGTCGCTCAGCACGCCGGCGATGCGCGCCAGTACCCCCGGTTTGTCCGCGACACCGATGCGCAGATAGTAGCGGCTCCGCACGTCGTCCATCGGCATCACGCGCAGCCCCGCCTCGCGGCGTGACGAGTGCGGCCAGTACACCTTGTTGCTGATACTGACCGCCGCGTCCAGCGCATCCGCCACAACCGACGACGTCGTCGGCAGCGAACCGGCGCCAGGGCCCTGAAACAGCACACGGCTCATCAAGTCGCCTTCGATCTCGACGGCATTGAGTGCGCCATCGACGCTCGCGAGCAGTTGATCCGCCGGAATCAGCGCGGGATGCACGCGAAGTTGCACCTGGTCGCCTTCCTTCCGGCCCATCGCAAGCAGCTTGATCGCATAGCCCAGCTCGCGTGCGTAGACGAAATCGCGCTCGCCCAGCTTCGTGATGCCTTCGCGGAATACGTCCTCGGGATGGACATCCATGTGGAACGCGAGCGTGGCGAGAATGCAGAGTTTGTAGGCGGCGTCGATGCCCTCGACATCATTCGTGGGGTCCGGCTCGGCGAAGCCCAGCGCCTGCGCCGCGGCGAGCGCTTCCCCGAACGAACCGCCACCCTTGCTCATGGACGACAGGATGAAGTTCGTCGTACCGTTGATGATCGCCGTCACGCCGACGATGTCGTTGGCGAGCAGGTCGCGCTTCAGCGGCGCGATGATCGGGATGCCACCGCCGACGCTCGCTTCGTACAGCAGATCGACGTTGTGCTCGCGCGCCGTTGCCAGCAGCTCAGCGCCGTGCTTCGCCATGACCTCTTTGTTCGCGGTAACGACGAACTTGCCGGCTTGCAGCGCGTCGCGGAGATACCCGTACGCCGGCTCCTCCGCGCCCATGACCTCGATGATCAACTCGACCTCGGGGTCGGCGAGCAGATCACGCGCGTTCGTCGTGACAAGCGCCGGGTCGATGCCGAAATCGCGCGGCTTCGAGGGGTCGCGCACCAGTACGTGGCGGATGGCGAGCGGGCGGCCGATCTGGCGCTCGTAGACATCGGCCTTCTGCTGCAGGATGCGGGCCACGCCGCTGCCGACGACGCCCAGCCCCATCAGGCCAATGCCGATGGCCCGCCGATCACTGGCCATTGCTGCCCGGCGCCACAGGCTGCGACGGCGCAACCGGGGTCGCATTCTGAGCGGCGGGACTGGCGCTCTGACCCGGCGTCGTACCGGGCGCGGGCGTCGTGACGGCGATCGCGGGCGTAGATGCGCGCGGACTGGCCGTCAGCTGCGCTACCGTCGTCTGGCGGACCTCCTGCGCCTTTTGCTGGTCTCGCTGCTGCTGCTGCTGCTGCGCGACAAGCTTCGGCGAGCTGTCCTGCACGACGGACACCAGCGCATCGACCTGCGACTGCTGATTCCAGTCGATCGTGATCTTGCCGTTGGCCTTCAGCTCGTCCTCGGTGGTCTTGAGCCACTCCGCGAGCTTAGCGTTGGCGATCGCGGGCTTCTGACTCTCAGTCACCGGCTGATCGGACCGATCGACCACGCGCACGACGTAGAACGACGGGCTCGTTCCGCCAGACGAGAGCGGAGCGCTCAGCTTTCCGATCTCGCCCGAGAATGCGTAGTCATCGTACGCGGCATTGAACGATCCCTTGGGCCCGTAGGCGTGCCGCCCGCCTGTCGTCTGTACGTCGGCTTCCCGCGAGACCGCCTTCGCCACGACGGCAAAGTCTTCACCCGCGTTGATGCGATCGATCGCCTTCTGCGCCGCGTCCTGCGTCGCCACGTCGATGACATCGAGCTCCGCTTGAAGCAGCGTCGCGGGCACCTCGGCTTTGAATTTGTCCTTGATCTTTGTCGCCAGCGCATCGGCCCGGACCACGCGTTCCAGTTCCGTCCGCGTCAGGCCGGTCTTGTCGAGCTCCTTCCGAAGTGCGTCCGCAAACGTGCGCTGGTCGGCGGCGGGAGCGACGGCGAGCCGGGTGCGGAACTGCTGATCGAACTCAGCGGCTGTCAGCGTGACACCGAGCTTGCTCTCGGCCTGTGTCAATTCAGTGAGGTCGTTCAGCGATGCCTGGAGGGCCGCCTGTGGAAGAATTTGTGCGCCGTTTTGCGTCTGGTACGTGGTGTTCCGCAGGAACTCGTACGCCATCCGCCGCTTCATCGCCGTGTACGAGACGGTCACGTTCTCGACCTGCAGCACCGTACGGTGCCGCGGCTTCACCACCGTGTACCAGTAGCCGAACGCGAGGAACCCAACGGCGAGAATGATCACCGCCGCGACCGCACCGAAGATCAGCAGGCGTGCCGTCTGCTCGGCGTCCAGGTTCGCGAGTCCGCGCCTGTGCGGTCCGCGCGGCACCGGCGCCTTACCACCGGGCTTTCCGGCGCCTGGCCCTTGTGCGCGTCCCGACGTGCCCTGGTTCGCCATCGACTCCAAACCCTTCGCGCCCGGCGCTTTCCAGCGTGCCATCGGCGCGTCCCTTGTTGGGACGCACGTCACCGGGGACTTCCATTCCTGCTAGTGAGAGACGGTTGCCTGTCCCGCCGTGTACGGCAGCAGCGCGAGGTGCCGCGCTCGTTTGATCGCGACCGTCAGCCGGCGCTGATGCCGGGCACACGTCCCGGTCTTGCGCCGCGGCTCGATCTTGCCACGCTCCGAGATGAACCGCCGGAGCTTGCCGGAGTCCTTGTAGTCAACCTTGTCGATCTTGTCGACGCAGAACGCGCAGACCTTGCGGCGCGAGCCGAAGCGTCCGCGCCCCCCTCCGCCGCCACCACCGCCGCCCGGACGGCGGCCGAATCCGCCTGAGCGCTCCTCGGACCGGCCCGGACCATCCGGGCGGGGCGACGCATACTCCGCAGGCGCGGACGTCGCCGGAGCGTTCTGCTCGCTTTCGCTCACCTCATTCGTCAACGTGTTCCTCCATATGTGCGGGCGGCCTGTGCGCCCGGCTCCTGATTACTCGAACGGCAGATCGTCTGGATCGACGGGCGGACCTGATCCGCCTTCATCGAAGCGCTCGGCGCGTGCGCCGCCACCACCACCCGGGCTGCCGAGAAAGAGTACGTTTTGCGCGATCACCTCGGTGCGATAGCGCTTCTGGCCGTCCTGTCCTTCCCATGACCGCGTGTGCAACCGCCCTTCGACATACGCTTGCCGGCCCTTTTGCAGGAACTGGCTGCACAACTCCGCCGTCTTCTCCCACGCGACGATGTCGACCCAGTCGGTCTCCTCACGGCGCTCGCCATCAGGCGCGTTGTATGTGCGATTACAGGCGAGTGTGAAGGTCGTGACGGCCTTGCCGTTCGCCGTGTATCGCATCTCGGGATCCTTCCCGAGGTTGCCGATGAGCATAACCTTGTTCAAGCTCGCCATCTGATGCCTCTCTCGTCAATGCGCGGGCCCGCCCGGATCGGTGACTACTCTTCGTCTTTTCGGATCAGCAGGTGCCGCAGGATCTCCTCGGAGATGGCGAACCCGCTCTCAAGTTCGTGCGCGCGCGCCGGGTCGAGCTTGATCTGACTGATCACATAGTTGCCCTCGGTGCGGCGATTGATCGGGTACGCGAGCCTGCGCCGGCCCCACGGCTGCGTTTCGACGATCTCGCCTCCGCGGCTCGTGACGGCAGCCGTCACCCGCTCGATCGCCGCAGGGACATCTTCTTCGACGATCTCCGGATCGATCACGACCACCAGTTCGTATTCGTGCAAGTTCAACCTCCGAATGCGCTTCAAAGCAAATCGCCCGCGCACTCCGCGAGTGTTGCGGAGGCCGGGCGGAGCATACAGCGTCCGCTGTTCGAGCGCAGGGAATTATAGGTAGCCTACCCTGCCAAGTCAACGAAAACGCCTTTGCAGGCGCAGATGGTAGCTTGTAGCGTCGCCGCCGGCAGAGGAGGCCGTTGCCATCAAGATCTGCTTTCTCATGTACCACGGCTCGATGGAGTCCGGCGGCCAGGGCGTCTATCTGGCGAATATGACCCGCGAACTCAGCCGGCTGGGCCACGACGTGCACGTGATCTCCGGCCCGCCCTACCCCCTGCTCGACGCTACGGTCACCGAACACCGGCTCACGACACACAGCTTCCCGTCGATGCTGCTCGACCGCAACGCGTACTTCGGCCGCCGCCCGCCACTCAGCCACCTGCAGCCGCTGAACTTCTACGAGTTCGCGTCGACGCGCTTCACGTTCTCATCGCTGATCGCCGTCTTCAGCCTGCGGGCGCTTGTCAAGCTCAAGCAGATCGAGGACCAGATCGGGCCGTTCGACATCATCCACGACAACCAGACGCTGAGTTACGGCACGTACCTGACGCGGGCGCTGCTGGGTCGCGCGGTCGTGGCGAACGTCCACCACCCGCTGGATGTCGATGTCGCGAATGGGATTCGAGCCGCCCGGTCGGTAGGCGGCCGCATCAAGCGCATCGCCTGGTACCCCTGGCACATGCAGCACGTCGTCGCACGCCGCCTCGACGCGTTGATCTCGGGATCGCGCGCGTCAGCCACGCTGATCGAGCAGCTGTGGCACCTGCCGTCCGGCCTCATGCATGCCATCTACGACGGCGTCGACCTCGATACATTCCATCCTACATCCAGGGATGACAGGGAGCCGGGGGCGCTGCTCTTCGTCGGCAACTCCGAGGACCCCAACAAAGGCGTCGTCTATCTCCTGCGGGCCATGGCGCTCCTCCCCGCGGCGGTGCGCGCCCATCTCTACCTGGTTGGCGGCCCGGCGGGCGTGCTCCGCGTTACCCCCGCCGAGATCGAGCGCCTGGGCATTGCCGGCCGCGTCTCGCTGGTGGGCCGCGTACCGGAGCGCGAACTCGCCGCGTGGTATCAGCGCGCGCAGATCCTGGTATCGCCGTCGTTGTACGAAGGGTTCGGGCTGCCTGTGGCGGAAGCGATGGCTTCCGGGACCGCGGTCATCGCCAGCGACGGCGGGGCGCTGCCGGAACTCGTCGCGAACGGCCAAACGGGGCGGGTGGTCCCGGCCGGGAACCCGGCCGCGCTTGCCGCCGAAATCTGCCATCTGATCGACGCACCCGAGCTGTGCCGGGAGTTGGGGATGGCTGGACACGAGCGTGTGCTGGAATGTTTCACGTGGAACAACACGGCCGCGAGGACAGAAGCGCTGTATCGCGACGTCCTCGCTTCGAGACACGCGCGAGACGGTATGGCTCACCCGGCTTTCGGCTAGCGGCGGCGCGCCTGTATCCTGTGAGCGACACACACGACGAAGGAGCCGCGATGCGCAAAGACTTGATGGATATCCTCGCCTGCCCGATGTGCAAGAGCGAGCTGACGCTCACGATCGATGAAGAAAAGGATGACGAAGTGATCCGCGGGACGCTGTTCTGCGCCAAGTGCAACGAGCGCTACCCGATTGAGGACAGCATCCCCAACCTGCTGCCTCCCGACCTGCGCAAAGCCACGAGCGGCACCTAGCACCGGAGGGATTCCCATGGGACGCTCCCAACAACTTGGCACGCTGCTGATGATCGGCGCCGCGGTACAGGCGCTTTTCATGGTCGTCGGCACGATGCGACGCAGTTACCTCGTCATTGCGCTGCCGGTGCTCGCCGCGGTGGGCGTGATCAGCGCGTTGACCTTTTGGGTCGGCTGGACGATGGCGAATACCGAGCCCGATCTGGCAGAGCTCGAAGAGCGCGCATCGGTACCGACGGCGGTGTAGCCGCGGCCGGTGCCATCGATGGACGATGGCCAGCGTGAATGGTGAAGCGAAAACGCTCGAGCGCATGTGCGTCGAGCGTTTTCCTGTGGCGGGTGCGGGCCGGAGACGGGTGCGTCCCTAGGACGACGGTTAGAGGCGAAGCTTGCCGTGCGAGGGCTGGCGGCGGCGCTGCCGCGGGTGCCCCTCTTCTTCTTCCATCAGGTCGATTGGCGGGGTCGAGACGGCTTCATGGACGTAGCCGCAGCAGAGGCACGTGCTGTAGGCGCCATACCAATCCCGCTCTACGATCATGGAGCCTCGGCAGCGGGGGCAGGTGCGGGGAAGCGCGGTGGTGCTCATGCGGTGTCCTCCCTAGGCCCATAGAGGCCCGTTCCTCCGCGCGCGGAGGATCAGAAAGCGCGTGGTCGTGCCCGCCAGGAGCCTTCCGAGCCTACGGGGTTAGCTGTCGGGTTCGGGCTGAAAGGCTGCCCTACACGTCAACGCGCCGTTTCCGGGTCGCTGCGTGATTCACCCCAGCCGCGTAGTCGCGGCGCCTGGTTCCCCCGCCCTGTCGCTGACCCTCGCGAGCCACCGCCAGATTCGGCTTTCAGGGCGCGCAAACCGCGAACCCCGGTGCCCCACGAACCTGCGTGGAGCGCGTTTGTGATTTCAAGAACATAGTAAGACCGAACAGGTGAAGCTGTCAACCCCCTTCGGCGATCTTCGTGCGGATTCTGTAAAGCAGCTCGGTCATTTCGCCTGAATTCGGAACAAAGGTGCGGTTTGGCTGCGTTCCGATCAGCCGACGCCGCCGCCAGTCGCGCATAGTTACGTAAAGTTAGAGGCCGCGAGCCCGCCGAACTTCAACGCGAGGAGTCGGCCGATGCTTCGCGAGATGCCGCGTAGCAACGCTCGACCAGCTCGGTCGTCGCCAGCGCCTCCGCGGCGGACACCGCGGGCTCGCCGACGCCGCAGATCGCGTCGACGAAGCGGCCATTCTCCTCGATATAGCCCCAGCGCTCGTCGCGCGGCTGCTGCGCGAAGTCCAGCGTCAACGCCGCCTGCTGGTCGCCGGTGGCGAAGGTGATGCGCTCCATCTCTTCCGTTACGATCGCGGCGTGCTGGCCATAGACCTCGACACGCTCGAACGGAAACAGCCACGTCGTGTGGGCGCTGGTGGCGAACACAGCGGACATCCCGGATGCGAACGTGAACAACATCGAGAAGTCATCGAGCTGGTCGTAGGTGGTGGACCGAGCACGGCAGATCACTTCGTCTGGATCACCGAAGAGGTGGCGCACGAGGTCGAGCATATGGATGGGTGTCTCGTACAGGAACCCGCCGGAGATGAGCGGATCGCCCGTCCAGGCGGGGCGTCGCAGTTCGCCCCGGTTCATTTTGAGCGACGCGGAGGTGGGGACGACATCGCCGCTTTCGAGCCGATGTTTCAGTTCCCGATAGACGCCGGCAAAGCGACGGTTGAATCCGGCCTGGTAGATACCGCGCGCACGAACCGAGGCATCGAGCACGGCGCGGGCGCCATCGAGCGATGTGGCCATCGGCTTCTCCGAGAACACGGATACACCGGCATCGAGGGCGTGGACGGCGACGTCGGCATGCAGGGCGTTTGGCGTGCAGATGTAGAGCGCGTCGACCTCGCCGAGCAGATCATCGAGCGACGGCACGACCGTCGCGCCGGTGTTGAGCGCGAACGTGGTGACGCGCTGGAGATTGGGATCGATGACGGCGTGCACGCGCACACGCGGATCCCGCGCGAGCACCTCGGCGTGTATGCCGGCGATGAAGCCAGCGCCCATGAACCCGATGCGCAGCGTATCCATCAGCTCGATACCACGACTTCCGCGTCCAGTTCTTCCCGGAACGACATCAATTCGAGCCAGCGCTCGAGGGTCTCGCGATGCTCATCGCGCCAGGCCTGCCCGGCCGGACCAGACCACGCATCGGCAGCCGCTTTGCTGTCCCAGAACGTCAACGCAACGTACGTCGCCGGGCTGCCGGCACGGAACAGGTGCTGCCTGAGGCAACCGGGCACCTGCTTGTAGGCGGGGATCATCTTCTCGCGGACCAGCGCGAGGAGCTGCTCCTCGGTGGCGCCCTCGTTGAGGGCCCAGCGGCGGATCGTCGCGAATTCAGCCATCGATCGTGTACCCCGCTTTCTTCAACACGCCCTCAGCCTTTGCGCGCGCCTCGCGCGCGACGTCGCGCGGATCCCGCTGCCAGTACTCCGGCCGGAAGATCTCGACCGACATCGTCCCGTCGAAACCGCGATCCCTGATAGCGGAGAGAATGTCATCGATCGGGATCGCGCCCTCACCGGGAAAGAGACGGTGGGCGTCGGTCAGCTCTGCCTTCGGAAGATCCTCGCAGCCGTTGAGGTGCACCACGAAGAGCTTCTCGATGGGCACGCCCGCGATATCGGCGATGGCGCTGCCGCCGGCGTAGAAGTGATAGGTATCGATGACCATCCCGACGTTCGGGCGGTCGGCCCGGATCACGATCTCAATCGCCATCTCAAGTGTAGGCACGGAGCAGCCCGGCTTGCCCAAGAACTCGAACGCGAGTCCGACATCGCCCACGACGTCGGACATGAGCCGTAGCACCTCGACGGCGTCGGTTATGGCCGCCGATCGGCTGGCGCCGTCCTTTGCGCGTCCCGGCACGACGACGATGCTCGGCGCGCCAATCGCCCTTGCTACGGCGGCCGTGCGCTCGAGCTGCTCGATGATCCTGGCGCGGCCGAGGGCGTCGCGCGGCGTGATGTTCTCGATTGAGTTGATGCACCAGGGCTGGATGCCGAGCGCTGCCATGCGCCCGCCGAGCTCTTCAAGCGACCGGTCTCGCAGATACGCATCGAGCTTGCCTGCCCAGACCTCGAGCGCGGTGAACCCCGTCTCGGCGGCGATCTCGAGGTCGTCGGCGAGAGGCGAGTGCATGATCGTGGCGCCGTTGAGTGCGAGTCGCATCGTGAGCTATTGTCCGCGAATCGCGGCTTTGGGTATAGGGGGGTGACCTCACCTCCGCGCTGCGCGCAGGTCCTCTCCGCCCGGCGGAGAGGAGAACAGACCGGGCGGGTTCACGTTCGTGCCCGTACGTGTCGTATTCAGACAGGTTGTTGACAGATCCGTGAGATGGGCGGGCGGTGTCCGAGCGCGGCGTGCGGCCTGAAATGATTGTACAGGTGCTGGTAGAGACCGAGCGCATCGTGCCGCGCGCGGTTA
>Ga0209726_10002221_pt1 | contig 29300 bp, 35 predicted proteins | sample Subgrocontami54m_FD_187453 | JGI IMG/M metagenome (GOLD analysis project Ga0209726, IMG submission 187453) | Subsurface groundwater microbial communities from S. Glens Falls, New York, USA - GMW46 contaminated, 5.4 m (SPAdes) (version 3) | ecosystem: Environmental > Aquatic > Deep subsurface >... | reverse complement strand
GACATCGCGCTGGGTCCAGGGCGACATCCAACCCGACCTGACGCTGTATTTCGACCTTCCTGTCGAAACCGCCAGGCTGCGACTTGCGGGCTCGCAGGCTGCGCTTGACCGCTTCGAGCAGGAGGACAACGGTTTTTTCGAGCGCGTTCGATTAGCCTATCTGGAACGGGCTGCCGAGGCTCCTCAAAGGATCCGGGTGATCGACGCCAGTCAGCCGCTCGAGATAGTTAAAGTCACACTCGAAGAAATATTTATAAACTATTGTTAATACATGATACTATACTGGCAGTCCGCCCAGCTTAGAGAGCTTGGGAAGACGCGTTCCAAGCTGCCGCACGCCTTGCTCGTGCACGGGCGAGAGGGGATGGGCCAACTGGAGCTGGCGAGCGCATTTGCGCAAGCCTTGCTCTGCGAACGACCGCTTCCCGATGGCGGTTCCTGCGGTGCCTGCCCGGCATGCGTGTGGTTCGGGCAGGGCAACCACCCGGATTTTCGATTGATTCAGCCCGAGAGCATGGAAGCCGACGAGGAAGCCGAGTCTGCCGGCTCCCGGAAGAAAAGCGACCAGATACGCATCGAGCAGGTGAGGGAGTTGCAGCGCTTCCTCGCGGTCGGCACGCACCGGGCGGGGCGCCGGGTGATCCTGATGCATCCGGCCGAAACCATGAACTTCGCAACGCAGAACGCCCTGCTGAAGAGCCTGGAAGAACCGCCGCCCGAGACCCTGTTCCTACTGGCGACCAGTTTCTCGCACCGGCTCCTGCCTACGATACGAAGCCGCTGCCAGAACGTGGTCGCCACGGCACCCTCTCGGGAAGAGGCTACCGGGTGGCTGAGGGATCAGGGCATGGAGAACCCGGAGTCCCTGCTTGCGCTTGCCGGCGGTGCGCCCCTAACGGCCATGAGGCTGGCGGAAAGCGAACCCGCGCGGCGCCGCCTGATCGAGCAGCTCAAGGACGCCGCTTTCGACCCGGTCGCCGCAGCGGAGTCCTGCCTGTCGGTTGAACCTGCCGAGGCCGTCGGGTGGCTGCAGCGCTGGGTCTACGACCTGATGAGCTTCAGGCTCGCCGGGACGATCCGCTACCATGTGACCGACGAGCCTGGCATCCGGACTGCGTCGGCGCGCTGCCTGCCGGCGCAGGCAGGAAGGTTGCTGCGCCGGCTTGCGCAGGCGAGGGGCCTGGCCCAGCACCCGCTCAACCCGCGGCTGTTCTTCGAAGGACTCCTGATCGACTACCAAGGCTTGATCCTGGGGACGGATGCTTGAGTCATGCTCGTCGATTCCCACTGCCACCTCGACTTTCCCGATTTCGAAGGCCGGGTAGAACAGATCCGCACCGATATGACCGCGAACGGCGTGACCCACGCGCTGTGCGTAAGCGTCAGCCTCCCCGAATGGCCGAGGGTGCTCGGCCTGGCGGATCGATATGCCAATTTCTTTGCGTCGGTCGGCGTGCATCCGGACCACGAAAGTGTCGATCCCATCAGGATCTCGGACTTGGTCGATCGGGCGGCGCATCCCAAGATCGTCGCGATCGGCGAGACCGGGCTCGACTACTATCGCCAGACCGGCGATACCGAATGGCAGCGCGAGCGTTTCCGCATCCACGTCAGAGCGGCGCGCGAGGCCGACCTGCCCCTCATCATCCATACGCGCGAGGCCGCGAAGGATACGCTCGCGATCATGCGGGAAGAGGGCGCCGAGGCGGTAGGCGGCGTCATGCACTGCTTCACCGAGACCCAGGAAGTCGCCGAGGCGGCCATGGCCTTGGGCTTTTACATCTCGCTGTCGGGCATCGTCACGTTCAAGAATGCGATCGCCCTCAAGGCCCTCGCGCGCCGGATCCCGCTCGATCGCCTGCTCGTGGAAACCGATTCGCCCTACCTCGCCCCCGTGCCCTACCGGGGCCGGACCAACCATCCCGGACTGGTGCGCTACGTCGCCGAGGAAATCGCGCGGCTGCGGGGAACGAGCTTAGAGGAGGTCGCAGCGGCCACGACCCGGAACTTCTTCGGCCTGTTCCGCCGCGCCGTACAGGTTAATAGTACACTATAAGTATGTCACGCTACATATTGATTGTATGTGTAATATTGTCATGCATCCTTCCCCAATACGGGGCGGCGCAGACGCCTTTCGAGGACATTCTCAAGGCGGCGAGCCGGAACGACCTCCCGACCCTCCGCAATCTCCTGTCCAGGGGGATGGCGGTCGATACCGCGGATTCAGCGGGCAATACCCTGCTCATGATCGCATCGCGCGAGGGCCATGCGGATCTGGCCAGATTTCTGTCCGGCCAGAACGCGGATCTGGACGCGAGGAACGCGTTCGGGGATACGGCGATCATGCAGGCCGCGCTCAAGGGCCATCTGGAGGTCGTACGCGTGCTCCGGTCCCGGGGCGCCAAAGTCGATCAGTCCGGCTGGACGGCGCTGCACTACTGTGCGTGGGGAGGCTGGACCGAGGTGTGCCGCTACTTGATCGAGCAGGGTGCGGATGTCAACGCGCGCGCGCCCAACCAGGCCTCTCCGCTCATGATGGCGGCATTGGAAGGGCACGCCGATGTGGTGAAGCTGCTCCTGGCCCATGCAGCCGATCCGTCCTTGCGCAACGATGCCGATGCGACTGCCCTGTCGCTCGCACTCAAGGGCGGCCGCAGCGAGATCGCCCGACTCCTCAGGCAGGCGGGCGCGAGGAACTAGCGGCCGCCCAAGCCCTGGCGCCTACATGCGCAGTATGCGCTCGGCGTTCAGGTGGGCGATCTTCTCCCTGTCCAGGTCGCTGATCGAGAGCTTCTCGAGAAATTCGATTCCCGCCGAATTCGGCTCGTACGGCCAGTCCACGGCGAACAGGATGTTGTCCGCACCCAGCGCGAGCAGCGTGCACAGGAACGCCGGCTCGTACCAATTGCCGCTGGTCGTGACGAGCATGTTGTCCTTGAGGTACTGGAGCGGCGATTTCTTCAGGCCGCGGCGCGCGGCCGCCCGATAGGTGTGATCGTTGAGCCTGTGCATGGCGAACGGCAGCCCTTCGCCCAGATGCCCGAGGATGATCTTGAGGTCCGGAAAGGCGTCGAACACCCCGGCAAAAACGATCCTCAGGAAATGGCAGCTGGTGTCGATGGCGAAGCCCCAGCCGGCGCGGGCAAGCTCCTCGTAGCCGTTGAAATAGGACGCCATGGCGTTCGGGTGGGCGAGGGTGGGGTGCAGGTAGATCGGCACGCCGAGCGCTTGGGCACGCTCGAAGATGACCCAGTACTTGCGCTCGTCGAGGAAACTTCCCTGCGTGTGCCCGTGGATCATGGTGCCCTTGAATCCGAGCTTGGTCACGGTGCGCTCGAGCTCGTCGGCGGCGGCTTGGGGGTCGGCCGTGGGCAGCGCGGCGAATCCCGCGAAACGGTTCGGGTGTGCCTTCACGGCCTCGTGCAGCAGGTCGTTCGCATCCCTTGCCATCGGAATTGCGGTGTCCGCGCCGAAGGCCTGCGGCCCGGGGGAACCGAAGGACAGCACTTGGACGTCCACGCCGGCCTTGTCCATGTGGGCGAGCCGTTTCCTGCCCAGGTCGGCAAGCTCCTCGGCGATGTCGTGCCCGATCTGCTCGCTGCGGGAAGTGAGATAGAAATTCCGGAATTCGTTCGCCGGAACCTTCTGCTTGTACATCGGGGTCGTGAAGTGCTCTTCGATGGCGATCGTCTTCATGGGACGCGAATCTCCAATTGCCGTTGCGAAATCGGGCTGCGCCTCAGCGCACGAGCTGGTTGATCTCGATGATCGGGAGCAGTATGGCCAGAACGATGAGCAGCACGATGCCGCCCATCACCAGGATCATCACCGGCTCGAGCAGGGTGAGGAAGACCGCCAGGCGGCGCTCCAGCGCCTGGGTCTCGAGGCGCGCGGCGCGCTCGAGCATCGGCTCGAGCTTGCCGCTCATCTCGCCGCTCGCCACCAGATGGACGAGCAGCGGCGGGAAACTGCGCGTGGCGCCGAGCGCCCGCGCGAGGCTCGCGCCTTCGCGCACGCGTTCGATCGCCTGTTCCACCGCCTCCCGCATCACCATGTTGGTGATGACGCGCGCGCCCGAGGCGAGCGCCGCGAGCAGCGGAACGCCGCCGCCGACCAGGATCGCGAGCGTGCTTGCGAAGCGCGAAGTGTTCACGCCCCGGATCAGCGGTCCCAGCCAGGGCGTCTTCAGCAGCAGCGCGTGCCAGCGGCGCCTGGGCGCGTCGCGGCGCAGGGCGTAGCGCGCGGCGGCAAAGGCCGCGACGAGCCCCACCGCGAGATACGGCCATGCCCCGCGCAGAAAATCGCTCAGCCCGATGAGCGCGCGCGTCAGCAGCGGCAGGCTCTGCCGCGACTGCTGGAACACCTGCACCACCTGGGGCACGACGTACACCAGGAGTCCGGTCACGACCAGGACGGCCACGACCGTGACCAGGATCGGATAGAGCAGCGCAAGTCCGGTCTTCTGCTTCAGCGCCTGCCGCGCGTCCAGGTAATCGGCGAGGTGCTGCAGCACCGTCGGCAGGGCGCCGGATTCCTCCCCGCCGTGCACCAGCGCCTGGTAGAAATCCGGAAAGCTCTCGTCGTACATGCCGAGTGCCGCCGCGAGCGACAGTCCGGCGGTGATTTCCGCCTTCACCCCGGAAAGGATCTCCCGCGTCCTCGCGTCCGAGGCTTCCTCGACCAGCGCGGTGAGCGACTGTTCCATGGTCAGGCCGGAGGCGAGCAGGGTCGCCAACTGGCGCGTCACCAGGCTCAGCTCGGCCGACGAAATGCCGCGCGCCCATGGCCGGCGCTCGCCGCTCTTCGCGCTCACCTGTTCGACCGCGGCGGGCAGCAGTCCCTGCGCGCGCAGCTGCGTGCGCGCCTGCCGCGGCGTATCCGCCTGCAATACGCCGGCAACCGTACGGCCGACGGCGTCCAGGGCCTGGTATCGAAACGCCGGCATCCCTTGGGCTACTCGCGCGACACGCGCACGACTTCTTCCAGGCTCGTCACTCCCTGGGAGACCCAGCGCATTCCGTCTTCGCGCAACGAGCGCATCCCCCGGCCGATGACGTGATCGCGCAACCTTTGCTCCGAGGCGCGGTCATGGATCAGCCTGCGCAGGTCGTCGTCGACGGTCAGCAATTCGTAGATACCGGTGCGGCCGCGATAGCCGGTCTGCAGGCAGGCGGCGCAACCCTGGGCGCTGTAGATCGTAGTGCCGACGTCGACCCCCAGCGACCGAAGCTGGCCCGGGTCCGAAGCGAAGGGCTTCCTGCATTCGGTGCAGAGGCGGCGGACCAGGCGCTGGGCGACGACCCCGATCAGGCTGGAGGCGAGCAGGAAGGGCTCCACGCCCATGTCGACCAGCCGCGTGACGGCGCTCACCGCGTCGTTGGTGTGCAGGGTCGCGAACACCAGGTGGCCGGTGAGGCTCGCCTGGACCGCGATCTGCGCGGTCTCCAGATCGCGGATCTCGCCGATCATGACGACGTCGGGATCCTGGCGAAGGATGGTCCGCAAGGCCCGCGCGAAGCTCATCTCGATCCGGGTATTGATCTGCGTCTGGCTGATGCCGTCGAGGTCGTATTCGATGGGGTCCTCGACGGTCATGATGTTGAGCGAGGCCGCATCCAGGCGCGCCAGCGCGGCGTAGAGCGTGGTCGTCTTGCCCGAACCCGTCGGACCGGTGACGAGTACGATGCCGTGCGGCAGCCGGATCAGATCGTCCATGTGCGCGAGCGTGGCCTCGTCCATGCCGAGCCGCGTCAGGTCGAGCCGCCCGGCCTGTTTGTCCAGGAGCCGCAGCACGACGCGCTCGCCGTGCCCGGTGGGGATGGTCGAGACGCGCACATCGATGGGCTTGCCGGCCACGCGCAGCGTGATCCGCCCGTCCTGCGGGAGCCGCTTCTCGGCGATGTCGAGTTGCGCCATGATCTTCACCCGCGAGACGATCGCGGCGTGCAGGGCGCGGGCGGGCTCGAACAGGTCGCGCAGCGTGCCATCGATGCGCAAGCGCACGAGCGAGCGCGTCTCGAAGGGCTCGATGTGGATGTCCGAGGCGCCGTCGCGCAGCGCCTGCGTGAACAGCGCATTGATGAGGCGGATGACAGGCGCGTCGTCCTGGCTTTCCAGAAGGTCCTCGATCTGGGGAATTTCCTGCAGCAGCCGCGACAGATCGATGTCCTGCGCGAGGTCGTCGGCGAGCGCCGCGGCACCCGTTCCGGAGCCGTTGTACAAGGCCGTGATGAGTACGTCGAATTCGCCGGCGCCGATGCGGCGCGCCCGCAGGGGAACGCCGAGCACGCGGCGGACTTCGGCGAGCGCCCCCGGCGGCGCGTTGTCGCGCACTGCCACCTCCGCGGACCCGTCTCCCAGGGCCGTGACGACGATGCCGTACGCCTTTGCGAACGCGTACGGAACGGCGGCCGTCGGCTTGATCATCGCGATGCGGGCGGGGTCCCCGCCGGAGGCGCCGGCAGGCGCGCCGGGAGACTGGGCGGCTCCATGTCAGGCAGAACGGCGCTCGCCGCGGGCCTGACCTTGCCCTGCTCGCCGAGGATGTAGTCGTAGCGCTCGCTCGTGAACGGGTCCGCCCGCATGGCGTCGCGCAGGACCGTCGGTCGCAGGAACACCATCAGGTTCGTCTTGCTGTGGGAACGCGTCTTGTACCGGAACAGCCCGCCGATTCCGGGGAGGTCCCCGAGCACCGGGATTTTCTCGACGCCGTCGCTGAGCGTGTCCTGAATGAGGCCGCCGATGACCACGATCTGTCCATCGTCGACCAGCACCGTCGACTCCACGGAACGCTTGTTGGTGATCACCCCGGCGGCGTTGGTGCTGTCCTGGATGCTCGATACTTCCTGGAAGATCTGCAGCCGCACCGCGCCGCCCTCGGAAATCTGCGGTCGGATCCTCAGCGTCAGGCCGACGTCGCGGCGTTCGATGGTCTGGAACGGCGTGGGCGTCGTCGCCGCGCCGGTGACGGCGTACTGGCCGGTGATGAACGGCACGTTCTGGCCGATGACGATCCTCGCTTCCTCGTTGTCCAGGGTCAAAAGCGTCGGCGTGGACAGGATGTTGGCGTTGTTGTTCGTCTCCAGCGCCCGGACCAGCAGGCCCAGGTTGAGAATCTGGCCGTTGACTCCGGGTATCGTGAGCACGCCCTTCACCACGCCGATGTTGAGCCCGCGCCCGATCGAGCCCGGACTCGCTGCGATGCTGAGGATGTTCTGCCCGCTGGTGCCGAAATTCGTGCCGCCGAAAGTGCCGGCGGAGGTGCTCGTGGAGCCTGCGCTATTGAGGTCTTGCCATTGGATGCCGAACTCGGCGGCCTTCAGCGCGGTGATCTCGGCGACGAGCGCCTCGACGTACACCTGCGCGCGGCGCACGTCGAGCTTCTCCAGCGCGGCGCGCAGGTCGTTGTAGACCGCGTCGGGCGCAATGATGATGACCGAGTTGGTCGCCTGATCGGCCTGAATGATGCCGGGTACGGCGGCGCTCTGCTGCGCCTGTCCGCCGAAGGCGAGCTGCCCCTGCGTCATCGAGGCGGTGCTTGCGCCCGGCGGCGCTCCCGGAGTCGGGGACGGCGGCGCACGCTGCGCGCTCGGCGCGGTGCCGCCCTGGTAGATCGCGCGCAGGGTCTCGGCGACCTTCACCGCCTCCGCATTCCTCATATAGACGACGTGTATGTTGCCGCTCGCGCTGGTGGGCGCGTCGATGATCGCTATGAGGCTGCGCAGCCGAGCGAGCCGCGACGGATCGTCCGAACGCACGAGCAGGCTGTTCGAACGCGCGTCCGGGACGATAGTGATCCGGCGCAGGGGCTCCGCCGCGACCGGTCCCGGCGCCTGCGGGGTATCCGCGAACAGCCGCCCGAGCATTTGCGCGACGTCGAGCGCCGATGCATAGCGCAGCGGGATTACCACCGGATCGGTCCCGCTGGGCTGGTCGATCGAATCGATGATCTTGGCGATGCGCTGAAGGTTGCTCGCGTAATCGGTGATCACCAGCGCGTTGCTGCCCGGATAGGCGGTGATGGTGTTGTTCGGCGCGATCAGCGGCCGCAGCGTGGGCACGAGCAGGGCGGCGGATTCGTACTTGAGAGTGAAGACCTGCGTCTGCAACTGGTCGCCCGAGCTGCGCGGCTTCTCGTCCGGCCCGAAGGTGGGCGTGCGGTGCAGCTTGGCATCGCCCTCGGGGACGATCTTGACGATGCCATGGTCTTCGACGGCCGCGTAGCCCTGCAGGCGCAACGCGGACAGGAAAACTTCGTACACGAGCGCCCTCGACATCGGCTTCGCAGACACGATGTTGATCGCACCCTTGACGCGCGCATCGAGGACGAAGTTCTTTCCCGTTATCTCGCTCACGGCCTTCACCACGCCTTCGATGTCGGCGTTGACGAAGTTGAGCGTGACGGTGTCGGGGCCGGCGATCGCGACCGACGCCGTGCCCGGCCCGGGCGGCGGCGGGAATCCCGCTGGGGGCGCAGGAAATCCCGCCGGGGGCGCAGCAAATCCCGGCGCGGGAAAGCCTTGAGCATTGGGCGCCGCGCCCGGCGCCGGGAATCTCGGCGCGGGGAAACCTTGCACCTTGGGCGGCTCACCCGGAACCGTGTCTGCGGGCCACACGCGGCCGCCACACAGGAAGACTGCAGCCAGGAGAAATCCCGTTCTCAGCCAGCGACGCTGCTGGCGTTTGAGTGCACCCCCGGCGCGCGACGAAGGCATCACTTGTTCGTCTGCCTGGGGAAGACTGCCGCGGGTCGCTGCGGCGCCGCGTCCGCCTTCGCCCGGTTGGGCCACGCGAGCGTTTCCCGGGCGCCGTTGCGCTCCAGGACCACGTGGTCCGCGTGGATCTCCGCGAGTCTGAGGCCTGGTCCGATGTCCTCGCCGCCGCTTGCCACGATGACCTGCCGCGGTTCGATTTCCACGATCGCGTAACCGCGGCGGCCGGGCGAGGCGGCGACGACGCCCAGCAGCTTGATGGCGATCCCCGTGGGCGCCACTGCGTTCGAGCCGCGCTGCGCGCGCCCGAACAGCGCGGAGGCCGCAACTGCCCGGTCACCCGTCTCGGCGCCTGCGTATGCGCGCGGCTCGGGACGCGGCCCGAACCACGCCCAGGTCCAGTAGGCGAGCACGCAGCCGAGCAGCGCCAATGCAGCGAGCGTCAGCAGCGATACGAGGGCCGTCTCAGCGCGACTGAATCGTTCGAGCGATAGTTCCCGCATCTTTCCTCATGCGCGCGCCGGTCCCGGCCGGGACGGCGCACCGTAGTCGAACCGCGCCGATCAGCCCGCTACACCCGCGTAATATGATGTCGGCCCGGTGCATTCCTATATTATGATGGCACAGTAATGAAAATTGCGTTATTAATACAGACCGTTCCTTCCGGCGCAGGCCCTTCCGGCGCAGGCCGGGAATTTCACTTTACGGACACGTCCTGGAGATGCTGATCGCGGCGCGCAAGGGTGGCGGGTTCACGCTGCTCGAAGTCATGGTGGTCGTCGTCATCCTCAGCATACTCGCCGCGCTGATCGTACCCAAGATCATCGGCCGCCCCGACGAGGCGCGCGTCATCGCCGCAAAGCAGGACGTCGCCAGCCTGATGCAGGCGCTCAAGCTCTACCGCCTGGACAACCAGCGCTACCCGACCACCGAGCAGGGATTGCAGGCGCTCGCCGGCAGGCCGACCGCCGCGCCGCTGCCGCCGAACTGGAAGGAGGGCGGCTACATCGAGCGCCTGCCGAGGGATCCCTGGGGCAATCCCTATCAATACCTGAATCCGGGACTGCACGGCGAGATCGATGTCTTCAGCTTCGGCGCCGACGGCGCGCTCGGCGGCGAAGGGAACGACGCCGACGTGGGCTCCTGGAACCTGTAGCGGCAAGCCCGCGGGGATGCGCAGCATGGTCCGGAGGCCGGGCGGTCGCGGATTCACGCTCATCGAGTTGCTAGTCGTGCTGACGATCATCGGTCTTTTCCTCGGCCTGGTCAGCACCATCGCGCGGCCGGACGAGCGCGCTGTGCTCCGGGTCGAAGCCGAGCGACTTGCGCAGCTTCTCGATCTCGCCGCCGAGGAATCGCGCCTCACCGGCAAGTCCATCGGCTGGACGGGCGACGGCGCGCGCTACCGGTTCTGGCGCATCAGCGACGACGCGGAGTGGTCCGAAATTCGCGACAGCGATCTGCTGCGCGCACGGACTCTTCCGCAAGGAATGGCGATCAGCGCCCTTCAAGTCGAGAACATGCGGCCGCAGGCGGGGATGCGGCTGGAGTTCAGTCCCTACGGACCCACGCCGGCGTTCACGGTGGAGCTCGTGATCGGGACACTGCGTTACTCCGTGGCCGGGTCGCCGACCGGAGATGTGCGCGCCGTACCCATCGATGGAGGGACGCATGCCGCGATGGCGCTGCGCTAGGCGCGCCGGATTCACGCTGGTGGAGGTGCTGGTCGCGCTCGCCATCGTATCGATCGCGCTGCTCGCCGCGCTGCGCGCCGCGGGGCAGGGGACGAACAGCGTAGGCGAGCTGCGCTCTCACCTGCTCGCCGGCTGGGTCGCCGAGAACCTGCTCGCGGAACACCGCGCACGCGGAGACTGGCTGGCGCTAGGCATTCGGCGCGGCTCCGGGCGCCAGGCCGGCATCGAGTTCGCGTGGCGCGAGGAGGTCACCGCAACGCCGAACTCCGCGTTTCGGCGGGTCGATGTCATCGTGTTCGCCGCGCAGGAGGAGTCGCGTTCGCTCGCGCACTTGACCGGCTTCGTCGTGCAGCCGCCGGGAGGCGCGCGATGAATCGCCTCAGCGCTCCGCATGGCTTCACCCTGATCGAACTGCTGGCGGCGCTGCTCGTGCTCTCGCTGCTCGCCTTGATGTCCTACCGCGGCCTGGGCGCGGTCCTGGATGCGCGCGAGCACGTCAGGCAGCAAACCGCCAAATGGCGCGCCGTGTCGGCGTTCTTCGCGCGCTTCGAGCGCGACGTCGGGCTGGCCGCGCCGCGTCCGGTCAGGAGCGGAACGGCCACCGCGCCTGCCTGGCAGGCAAGCGTGGACACGGATTCCAGGCCTTCCCTCGCGTTCAGCCGATTCGCCTCGGCCGAAGGGATGGACACCGCGCGGCGGCTCGGCTATCGCCTGAACGAAAAACAGGAAATCGAACTGTCGCTGTGGCCGGGGCTCGACGTGGCGCCCGGGGCCCAGCCCGCGCGCCATCCCGTGCTGGCGGGCGTGGTGCAGTTCGAGCTGAGCTACCTCACGCCGGCGCACGCGTGGGTGAACACCTGGCCCTTGCCGGGGTTGGATGCGCAAGTCCCCGAGGCCGTGCAGTTGCGCATCGTGCTCGCGTCGGGTGAGGACATCGTGCGCGTGTTCGCCCTGAAATCATGAATGCCCGGCAACGCGGCGTCGCGATCGTGCTTGCAATGGGGGTGATGGCGCTCGCCGCGATCACCGCGACCGCCATCGCGGTATCGCAGAGCACCTGGTCGCGCCGCAACGAGCTGTCCACCGAACACGTGCAGGCGCAGGCCATGGTCGGCGCCGGAGTCGACTGGGCGCGTGCCGTGCTGAGCGACGATCGCCGCTCGAGCAGTGTCGATCATCTGGGCGAGCCCTGGGCGCTGCGCCTGTCGCCCATCCCCGTCGACAACGGCGAGCTGACAGGGTATATCGAGGACGAGCAGGGGAGGTTCAATCTCAACAACCTGGCGAGCAGCGGCAAGGTCGATACCAAGCAGCTCGAGCATTTCCGGCGCCTGCTGTCGATCCTGGGCCTTCCCGGCGACCTCGCCGACGCGCTCGCCGATTGGGTCGATGCCGACGGCGAGCCGCAACCGCGGGATGGGGCCGAAGACGGCTACTATCTCGCGCTGGACCCGCCGTATCTCGCGGCCAACCGGCTGCTCGCCGACGTGGACGAACTCGCGCTGGTGCGCGGCTTCGACGCCGCAGTGCGCGCGCGCCTGCGTCCGTTCGTGACGGCCCTGCCGCGGTTCACGCCCGTCAACGTGAATACCGCGCCGCCCGAGGTGATCGCGGCGATCGTCAGGGACATGGGCCTCGACGTGGCGCGTGAATTTGCGGCGGAGCGCGACCGGGCGTATTTTCGCGATCCAGCGGAGTTCTACAACCGGCTTCCCACGGGGACTTCTTCGGTGAGCATGGAAGACGTTGCGTTCAAGAGCGATTACTTCATCGCGACTCTGCGGGTGAAAATCGGCGACGCCCAGGCGCGCGGCGCGGCGCTGCTCGCGCGCCCGGATTTCGGGTGGCCCGCCATCGTCTGGAGAAAATTCCTGTGAGCCTGCTGCGCATCCGCTGTTCGCTCGCCGAGGCACCGGCGCGCTGCCAGTGGGCGCTGGTGGACGCGGGCCGGGCGCCGGTTCGCGGAGAGGGGCGCCTGGCGGAGCTGCCGAGGCGCGCCGCCCGCGTGCAACTCGTGCTCCCCGCCGAGCAAGTTCTGCTCACGCGTGCGCGCCTGCCGGCTGCGGCCAAGCGCCGCCCCGGATCGGTGCTGGCGTTCGCGGTGGAGGAGGAGACCCTCGGCGAGCCGGAAAGCAACTGGGTGAGCTGGCTCGGCAGGGCGGGTGACTCCGATGCGCTCGCAGTCGTCGACCGGCAGGGCTTGACGCGCTGGCTGGAGGCGATCAAGCAGACAGGCTACCGCAATTACGAAGTCCATTGCGAAACCCTCATGCTGCCCTGGACCCAGGGCGAGTGGGGCCTAGCGTGGGACGGCAGAGAGGGGTTCCTGCGCAGCGGCGAGTTCGACGGAGCGGCGACCGACTGCGGCGACCGGAAATCGCCCCCGTTGTCCTTGCGCCTCGCGCTCGACGCGGCGGCGGCGCGCGAGGCGCGGCCGGAAGCGATCGCCATCCACCCGGGCGCCGCCGACGCGGCGCCCGACCTGGACGCCTGGCAGCGCGAACTCGGCGTGCGCCTGCGCCTGGCCGCGCTGTGGGACTGGGCCCTGGCACCGCCGCTCGCGGGCCTGAAGCTGATGGAAGAGCGCCAGTTGTGGCTGTCGTCGCCCGTACTGCTTGCGCGCCTGCGGCCGGCGGCCTGGATCGCGGGCGGCGCGCTGGCGGTCCATGGGTTCGCGCTGGTCGCGGACTGGACGCTGCTCGCCGGAGAGCAGCGGGCGCTGCGGCGGCAAATGGAAACGAGGTTCCGCGCCGCCTTCCCCGATGCCGTCGCGGTGGTGGATCCCGCGCTGCAGATGCGCCGCAAGCTCGCCGAAGCAAGGCAGGCCGCGGGCCGTTCGGACAGCGGCGACTTCCTGCCGATGATCGAGAAGGTGGCCCTCGCCGCGAGGGAACTGCCGGCCGCCGGGCTGCGCGTTGGTGCCTACGAAAACGGACGGCTCACGCTCGAATTCGCCGCAGTCGATGCCGCTGCGCTGCGCCGCCTCGTCGCGCGGCTGTCGGAGGCGGGTTTCAGCGTCGATACGTCTTCCGCCGCGCCGCGTCCCGGCCGCGGCACGGTCGTCATCACCGTGCGTGCGTCATGAAGGCGCAGTTGCGCAGGCTCTGGGAATCCCGCTCGCCGCGCGAGCGCAGCATCGCCGCCGTGCTGGCGGTGATCGTGGCTGCGGTGCTCTACCTGTGGCTGGTCCAGTCGGCGGACAGCGCGCGCACGCAGTTGCGCGCATCGGTCACGAAACTGCGGGCGGAGGCCATCCGCATCGAGCAGCAGGCGGCCGAATTCGAGCGCCTGCGCGCGCTGCCGCCCGCGCCGGCGTCGAACACCGACCTGCGCACCCTGGTCCAGGCCCAGGCCGCCTCGGCGGGTCTCGATCGCGCGCTGGTCCGCATCGATGCGCAGGACAACGATCAGGTGCAGGTGTCCTTCGGCGCGGTGGCATTTTCCGAGTGGCTGTCCTGGATCTCCAGCCTGCAGTCGCAGCGCGTGCGCCTGGACGCCTGCCGCATCGAAGCACTCTCCACGCCCGGAATGGCGAGCGTAAAGGCGACCCTGGTCCGGCCGAAGCAACGGTGATCATGCGCGCGAAGCTGTTCGGCGTCGGGGTCGGCGGGTATGCCTTCCTGCTCGGGGTCTACGCACTCGGACTCGTTGCGACCGCGCCGGCGACGCTGCTCGACGCCGCGCTGCGCAGCGCGAGCGAGGGCAGGCTTCGACTGGCCGAAGCGCGCGGCACGGTCTGGTCGGGCACGGGACAGCTCGAGGCCGGCGACGCGCTCCGGCGGACCGGCGTCGCGAAACCCGTCGCCTGGCGCTTCGTGCCGCAGTCGCTGCTGCGCGCGCGCGCGGTGTTCGAAATCGGGACCGAGGATTCCTCCAGGCGCTTCCCGCTCGCGCTTGCGCCGTCGCGGATCGAAATCGCGGACGCCGAAGTCGGCTTCCCGGCCGACCTGCTCGGCCTCGCCGTGCCCAAGCTCGCGCCGCTGCGCCTCACCGGCGAGTTGACGCTGCGCGTCGCCCGCCTGTCGATCGTGGATCGCGGCGGCGTGCAGGGGGGCGCGACGCTGCAGTGGCGCGCCGCGGGATCGGCGCTCACGCCGGTTGCGCCGCTGGGCGATTACGAGCTTCGCTTCGAAGGCGACGGAAGCACGGTCCGCGTTTCTCTGCGCACGCTCGAGGGGCCGCTCAGTCTCGAAGGCAGCGGCTCCTGGGCGCCCGGCGGAAATCCCGCTTTCCTGGCGACCGCGCGCGCCGCGCCCGAGTACCGCGAGCGGCTCGAGCCGCTGCTTCGATTGATCGCGGTCGAGCGCGGCGAAGGAAGCTACGAGCTGCAGCTCAAGTGAGGTAATACACACCGTCTCAAGGCCCGCCAACCGGGCGGCACTTCCCGAAAATGCGCGGCTTCGATACCATCCGCCAAGCGCTGTATGATTCCGCCCTGGCCGATCGCGCTCGCCGCGCGCGCGAGCCGGGCTGCCAGTCAAAGGACCGCATGCAAATGAACCGCCTCTCCGCACTCATCGTGGCGATCGCCGCAGCCTTGCTTCTGGCCGCTTGCGGAGACAAGGGCTCGCCCGCGGGCGCGCCGCCCAGCGTCCTGGCCGTTGCCGGCGACGGCGTCGTGACGCTGACCTGGAACGCGGAGCCGGACGTGGAATACATGGTCTTCTATGCCGCGGCGAGCAGCATCACGGTCGACAACTGGACTACGCTGCCACAGGCGCACGCGATCCTGTCCGCTTCCTCGCCTCAGGTGGTGCCGCGCCAGGTAAGCACCACGACGCCGGCGCTGGTCAACGGCACGACGTATTCCTTCACGGTCAACGGGCGAAAAGGCGGCGGGCCCGGCGGCCCGGGCAGCCCGTCGGTCTCGGCGACGCCGAGGCTCGCCGGGGCGACCTGGACCGCGGGCACGCCTCTCGGCACCAACGACCTGCTCGGGGTCGGCTTCGGAACCGTTTTCGTCGCGGTGGGCGCGAACGGCGCGATGTATTCGAGCACCGACGGCACCGCGTGGACCGCGCTGAATTTCACCGTTACCTCGAACCTCAATGCCGCGGTCTACGGCGGCAATTACGTGGCGGTGGGGGCGGGCGGCGTCATCCTGTTCAGCTCCGACGCGATCACGTGGACGCAACGCACCTCGGGAACCGCGAACTCCCTGAATGCCGTCACCACCAATGGCGGCAGCGTGTACGTCGCCGTCGGCGCGAACGGCACCATCCTCAACAGCGGCGATGGGCAGAACTGGACCGTGGTGAATTCGGGCACCACGAACAACCTCTACGGCGTCGCCTACGGAAACGGGCTGTACCTCGCGGTCGGCGCGAACGGCACCCTGCTGATCAGCGGCGACGCCACCAACTGGAGCGTCGCGACCTCGCAGACGACACTCGACCTGAAGGGCGCCGCCTATGGAGCACTCGTGGACCCGACCACCGGGACAATCACCAACCAGTACGTGGCCCTCGGCAACGCGGGAACCCTGGTGACGAGCAACGACGGCACGACGTGGACCGCGCGGCCGGCGATAGCCGCCAACAACCTCGCCAAGGTCACCTACGCCACGCAGTTCATCGCCGTGGGCAGCGGCGGCGGCATCTTCACCAGCAGCAACGGCACCACCTGGCAGGCCGCGACCTCGACCGGAACGACCAACAATCTGAACGCCGTGGTGCCGGGCCTGCATGGCTACATCGCCGTCGGTGCGTCAGGGACGAACCTCTCCGCGTTCTAGCGCTTCCGTCATTCTCGCATGCTCTCGTGCACCCCCCGTTCGCCCTGAGCCTGTCGAAGGGTGAACGATCTTCTCTCAACTGGTACCAAGTCGACGATAACTCATCGCCATCTTCCACCCCTCCGTCATTCCCGCGAAAGCGGGAATCCAGTCTGGCGACAAGCACATGGAGAACGCGCGAGTTACCCTGTGACGCAGTCGCAGCTTCCATTACCGCAGCCAACGGCCAAGTAGCGCCTCATTCTCGAACGTTCCATCCACAGAAGCGACGCGCCTCCTGAGCACCGCGACCACTGCCTCCGGCAACAACATCGCAGCGAGCGTGAACAGCTTGTCCAGCTCCTGCTGCGCAGGCTTCGTGTCAATCAGCGCACAGGCGCGCGCCAGAAATTCCTTTTGCTCGGGAGTAAGATCGATCGAACCGGTCATTGAATGAAGGACGCTTGGTGGTCGATTGGATGATTATCGCCCACCCTGGACATACCCACTGACGAGGACGGAGCAACTGTGAACGAACAGGATGACGACAAGGAACTGGTACACACCCGGCAAATCACCTGCCGGGGTTACAAGCGCAAGGACGGCTTGTGGCAGATCGAGGCCAGTGTCGCCGACGACAAAGGGCAGGCGGTTCCATTCAAGACGCGACCGAACGTGTTGGCCGGTGAACGGATCCATCATCTCTCGCTTTGCGTCGTCATCGACGACGACTACCAGATCCGCGACGTCGTGGCGAAGGCCATGGCCGCGCCTTGGCTGGTGTGCACCGACGTCGCCGCCGACTATCGCAAGCTGATCGGACTGCGCATCGGGCCCGGTTTCAACCGCGCCGTTCGGGATATCCTCGGCGGCCCCCTCGGCTGCACGCACCTGACGGACCTTCTCGGACAGATAGGCAACACCTACATGCAGGCTTCCTGGCCCGACCGTGTGGCGCGGCAGCGGCTGAACGGCGAGGACCCAAGGCAGTGGCCGGACAAGCGTACGCTGTCCTTCGTCGATGGGTGTTACGCATGGCGTAAGGACGGACCGGCGCTCGCGGCCGAGTATCCGCAATTGGCGGGCGGGAAGCACGCCAAGAAGGGGTTGAAGCAGAATTGAGAAGAGGGCAAGGCCAATACCGGCAACTGAGTAGGGCTGTTTCCGACTCAATTAGTGCCTCGAGTTCTAATTTGACATAATACACATTATACGCATATACGGATCCGACTTGATCCCGTGTTCAGTAGCTGTAGCTATTCGATAAACCATTAAGACTAACGGCCATTCTGCTCACCCGATAGAGGCTCCGACTCAGCCCCCCAGCCACTTCTCGGCGATGCGCTCGGCAGCGCCTTCGGCCTTGAGGGCGGCGAGATGCGCGTCGAAGCCGCGCAGCAGCTCCTGTGAAGCACCCTTGGGCACCGCGAACGCGAGCGGCACGGGGACGTAGGGCGCCGTGGGCAGCCCGAACTTGCCGGGAAACTTCCTTTTGGCGAGCAGCAGCCCGACCTGCAGGTTGAGTGCCGCCACGTCCGCCTGCCCCGCCAGCAGCGCCTCGAACGATGCCTCGTAATTCACGCCGTCGCGCAGTTTCACCTTCGGAAACTCGCGCGCGATCTGCGCATACAGCGGCCCGCTGCGGGGAGTGACCACGGTGAGGCCCGCGAAATCGTTGAGATCGGTCGATGACGCAAGCCCCGGCCGCGTGAAAGCCGCACCGCCGGTCACAGCCAAGGGCGAGGAGAAATCCATGACTTTCCGCCGCTCGATACTGACGCCCTTCCAGGCGAGCGCATCGACGCGCCGCTCGACCAGTGCCCGCTCGGATTGCTCGAGCGACAGCGGGACGAACTCATAGGGCCGGCCCACGCGCTCGAGGACCGCGGCCACCAGCTCGATCAGCATGCCCTTGGGCCTGCCATCCTCGACGAATCCGAACGGCGCGAACGGATGGTCGAATCCGATTCGCAATGCGCTCGGCGGCTCGCTGCCCAACACGCGTGCGCCCGCCATCGCGGCGGCCGAACCGAGGATGACCTGCCGTCGGGTGACCATCCCGGCCAGGCTTGCCTATTGCGGCAGCAGCACCCAGCGGCCGCCTTGCACCGTGACCATGACTCGCGCGCGGTCGTCGGCGCCGTTGTGGTCGGCCGGGCTGGTGTTGTAGACGGCATGCGTCCCGACCACTTCCTTGAGGTGCTCCAGCGATTCGCGCAAGGCGACCCGGAATTCCACCGTGCCGGGCTTGGCCTTCTTGATCGCATCGGCCACGCCCGCGCCCAGGAACAGGTAGCCGTCATAGGCGTACCCGGCGAACGGGTTGCGCGCATCGTCCGGATAGGCGGCGTCGTACATCTTGAAGAACTGCAGCGAGACTCTCTTGATCGGATTCGAATCGGGCAACTGGTCGGCCACGACCAGCGGGCCGGTCGGCGCGACCATGCCTTCCACGCTCTTGCCTCCGACGCGCAGGAAATCCTTGTTGATCACGCCGTGGGTCTGGTAGATCCTGCCCTTGTAGCCCCGCTGGATCAAGGTCGACTGCGGCAGCGCGCCGGGCGTGCCGGACGCGCCGATGAACACCGCGTCGGGGTTGGCCGCCATGACCTTCAGCACCTGCGCCGTCACCGAGGTTTCGTTGCGCTGGAAGCGCTCGCGCGCGACCACCTTGATGCCCACGGGTCCGGCCGCCTGCTCGAGGGCCCCCAGCGTGAGGTCGCCCCAGCCGTCGCTGAAGCCGATGAAGCCGACGCTCTTGACGCCGTTCGCGCGCATGTGGCCGATGATGCCGCCTATCATCACCGGCAGGCGCTGCGGAATGGTGAAGAACCAGGGATGCTTCTCGACCGACACCACCGCGGGCGCCATGCAGATCATGGGCGTGCGCGTCTCGAGCGCCACGTCCGCCATGGCGAGGCAGGCCGGCGTGTAGGTCGAGCCGAGCACCACGTCCACCTTGTCCTCGCCCGCCAGGCGGCGCATGCCCTTCACCGCCTCGCTCGGGTTGCCCGTGTCGTCGAGCATGACGAACTTCGCGGGCTGGCCGCCGACGGTCTTCGGCACGATCTGGTAGGTGTTGCGGTACGGAATGCTGATCGACGCCGCGGGCCCGGTCGCGCCGAGCACGATGCCCACGGTCACTTCCGATTGCGCGGGAAAAGCCGCGGCGAACGCCAAACCCGCAGCAGCAAGACTGATAGCCTTGAACATCACAGAACCTCCTTCATTGTACTGCGAAGATTATGACACACGCCCGCGCATGCGGCCGCCCGAGTCGGAGCCGACTGGCGGCAGCCTGCGAATTGCCGGCACGCTAGAATCCGCACATGGCCACCCGCGCCGCCCGCCTTGTCACAGGCTTATTCCGGACCTCGCCACTGCGGCACACCGCGTTCAGGCTGTTCTACTTCGGCTCGGTCGGAGTGGCGCTCGGCTATACGATGCAGGCGACCGTCGCGGCGTGGCTGATGGCGACGCTGACGCCCTCGGCGCTCATGATCGCACTGGTGCAGACCGCGAGCACCGTCCCTTCACTGCTGTTCGGCCTGGTCGCCGGCGCGCTGTCGGACATCGTCGACCGGCGCAGGGTCATGCTGGTGACACAATTCATCCTGTTTGCCGCCACCGCGGTTCTCGGGCTGGCGACCATCCTGGGCGTGATCGGCCCCGCGGCCTTGCTCGCGGGCACCTTCCTGATCGGCGCAGGCTTCACGTTCTACATGCCCGCGCAGCAGGCGAGCATCAACGATCTCGTGACCCGGGCGGACCTCGCGCATGCGCTCGCGCTCGGCGCGGTGGCGTTCAACGTCGCGCGCGCCATCGGTCCCGCGCTCGCCGGGGCGCTCGCCGCCTGGATGGGCACGGGGAGCGCGATGCTGGCGAGCGCGCTGTTCTTCGTCGTGATGATAGTTTCGGCGCGGGGGTGGAAGAGCCCGGGACCCGCCATCCCCGGGGTTCCGGAAACGCTGCTCTCGGGCATCCAGAGCGGCCTGCGCTACACCCGGCACTCCCCGCCCCTGCGGGCGCTGATCAACCGCAATGTGAGCTTCAGCGTTTGCGCAAGCGCGCTGTGGGCGCTGCTGCCGGTCATCGCGCGCGACCAGCTCGGGCTCGGCGCCGGCGGCTTCGGAATGTTATCGGCGAGCTTCGGCACCGGCGCGGTCGTCGGTGCGTTGGCGATACCGCGCCTGCTGCGCCGGACGTCGCTGAACACCGTGGTCATCGCTGGGGTGCTCCTGTGGGCGGCGGCGACGCTGCTCATCGCCTCGACCGGCGTCACCGCGGTCGCCCTCGTCGGCGCGTGCGCCGCGGGTGCGGCCTGGGTCGGCGTTCTTGCCAGCCTGTCCGCCGGAACCCAAAGCGCGGCACCGGCCTGGGTGCGCGCGCGCGCGGTGTCCATGAACCTCGTCGCCATGCAGGCGAGCCTCGCGCTCGGGAGCGTGATCTGGGGCTGGCTGGCGACGCTCGCCGGTACGCGCATCGCGCTCGCCGCGTCGGCGGGTGCCATGGTCGCGCTGCTCGCGCTCAGCCACCGCGTCCGGGTCAAGCTCGGCGAGGAAGCGGACGTGACCCCGGGCGTGCAGTTGCCTGACCTCGCGATTGCGGTCGAGCCCTTGCCCGACGACGGTCCGGTCCTGATCCAGGTCGAATATCAGATCGATCCCGAGAATCGCGAAGCCTTCCTTCGCACCATTCAATCCGCCGGACCCACCCGCCGCCGCAACGGCGCGAGCAACTGGCGCGTGTTCCGCGATCTCGGCGAGGACGGACGCTTCGTCGAGCGCTTCATCGTCACGTCCTGGGCGGAATACGTCCGGCTGCGCAACCGCATGACCATGGCGGACCGGCAGGTCCAGGAACTCGTTGCGCGGTTCCAGCGCCAGGGTGTCCCGATCCGGGTGTCGCGCCTGATCGGCACCGACTTGCGGGATGCCACGGACGGCGCGTAGCGCTGCCGCCCGTTCACCGGCGCGGTCACCACAGGAACACGCCGCCGTTCAGGTGGATCGTCTGGCCGGTGAGATAGGCGAAATCGTCGCTGCACAGCGCGGCCACTGCCCCACCCACGTCCTGCGGTACCCCGATGCGTCCGAGCGGGATCTGCTCGGGCGGAGTGTGCCTGCGGCGGAACGCGATGTCCTGCGGATCGTCGCCCTCGTCCTCGATCAATCCCGGCGCGAGGCAGTTGACCGTGATGCCGCTCGGACCCAGCTCGAGCGCGAGCGCCTTGGTCAGGCCGACCACACCCGCCTTCGCCGCCACCACATGCGCCCGCCCGCGCGCCCCGATGTGGCTGGTGACACCGCCGATGTTGACGATGCGCCCGCGGCCGCTCTTCGCCAGGTGCGGCAGCGCCGCGCGGCAGCACAGGTAGGTGCCGTCGAGCGCGATCGCCATGATCGCGCGCCACTCGGCGTAGTCGAGCGAAGCGAAATCGACCGAGCGGCGCACCGCGGCATTGTTGACGAGGATGTCCAGTCCGCCGAATACGGCGACGGCGGCCGCGATCATGGCCTCCACCGCGGCCGGATCGGAGACGTCGGCGATGCACGCCGTGCCGAGCCCGCCACGGCGTTCGATTTCGCGGGCCACGCTTTCGGCCGCGGCGCGGTCCGAGCGCGCGTTCACCACCACGGCCGCACCCCGCTCGGCGAGCGCGAGCGCGATCGCGCGCCCGATGCGCTTCGCCCCGCCCGTGACCAGCGCCACCCTCCCCTCCAGCGATTTCTCCGTCACGTTCCCGTCCTCGTACGAGGTTTGCGATGATGTTGCGCACCTGGGACCTCCCCGGTGCATCGAGACAGGCGCGTCCCTTATTTCTTCGCGGCACCCTGGGGCATCGATTCGCTTTCCTTCTGCATCGCTGCCTTCATGTCCTGGTCCCGCTTTTCCGCGGCGCGCTTGACGTCGCCGATTTTCATGCCTTCCTTCTTCATCTTGCTGGGCATGGGGTGGTTCATGTTCATGGGTGCCTGCGGCGCATCCCCCTTGGTCTGGACCTCGGCGGCCTGCACGTGGAAACTCCAAGCGAGGCCCGCAGCCAGAACGATGGCGCAAGCGTACCGGCCCGGCCGTTTGTCCTTTCGCAGTTCGAACTGTGGCATGTGTCCTTCCTCCACGGCGTATCCGCAGCAGCGCGGCAGGCCATACAATACCGAGAAATCCGCTTGCCCGCAGCGATCGAACGATGTGCGGGTGCTTCATGGTTGCGGGCAGGACGATCAAGCTGGCTTCGAAGGTGAAATAGGCAAATTGCCGAATAGAGGGCCCGTGCCGCCCCGATGAAAGCGACCCGCTCGCTGATCCTTGTCCTCGCCTCGGCGCTCGCGGCATGCGCGCCGATCGCGCAGCGCGCCGGCATTCCGACGCAATGGCGCCCGTCGCCGAATTTCGACGAGCGCAGGCCCAATTTCGTCATCCTCCACCACACCAGCGACGACACCGCCGCCCAGGCGCTGCGCACGCTCACCGACCCTGCGCGGAGCGTGAGCGCGCATTACCTCGTCGCGCGGGACGGGACCCTCTACCAACTGGTCGACGAACGCGCCCGCGCATGGCACGCCGGGACGTCGAAATGGGGCTCCGACACGGACGTCAATTCCTCGTCCCTCGGCATCGAACTCGACAACAACGGGCGCGAGCCGTTTCCCGAGGCCCAGATCTCGGCGCTGCTCGCGCTGCTCGCCGACATCGAGAGCCGGTACCGCATTCCGCGCACGAATTTCCTCGGACATGCCGACGTCGCCCCGAGGCGCAAAGTCGATCCGAGCGGCTACTTCCCCTGGAAGACCCTCGCCGATCGCGGTTTCGGCCTGTGGTGCGATCCCCCCTTCCCGGATTCGCCCCCGCCGCTCGAGGACCGCGTGCAATTGCAGGCGCTGGGCTACGACGTATCGGACCTCGGAGCGGCCATCCAGGCGTTCAAGCTGCATTTCGTCCAGGACGGGGATACGCGCGTGCTGACCGATCGGGACCGCAGCCTCCTTCGCTGCCTGCTGGAGCAGAAGGAACGGTGAGGCCGCGTCGTGGCCTGACATGAACGACAGGACCCGAATGCGGCGGATTGCAGCGGCGATCTTCGCCGGCCTCCTGCTCGCCTCGATGCCGGCAGAGTCGAATTCGAGCGATCCGTTTTCCTCCGCCGAGGTCGAGCGCATCCTAAAGCACGGTCCATGGCCGCCGCCGATGCGCCGCGACCCGAGCAACCGGATGTCGGGAAAGCGCGAAGCCATCCTGCTGGGCGAGCGGCTGTTCTTCAGCCCGCGCCTGTCCGGAACCGGCGGGTTCCTGTGCGCGAGCTGTCACGAAACCTGGCGCAGGTTTACCGACGGCCGACCCCGCGCGGTCGGCATCGATCCGGTGGACCGCAATACGCAGAGCCTGATCAACGTGCGCCTGAACCGCTGGTTCGGCTGGGACGGTGCGAACGACAACCTCTGGGCCCAGAGCGTCCGGCCGCTGCTCGAGCCGCGCGAGATGCGCTCGAGCGCCGTACAGGTCGCCGCCCTGATGCGCGGCGATCCGGAGCTGTCGAGGCTGTATGAAGAGGCCTTCGGCGCGACGCCGCGCGCGAGCGACGAGGCGCTGCTCGTCGACGTAGGCAAGGCGCTCGCCGCCTACCAGGAAACGCTCGCGAGCGATCGCACGCCCTTCGACGAATTGCGCGATGCCCTGGCCCGGCGCGATTCCGAGGGCGCGGCCCGCTATCCCGAGCCGGCGCGGCGAGGGCTGCGGATCTTCCTCGGCAAGGGCGCCTGCGCGGGCTGCCATTCCGGCCCGAATTTCAGCGACGGGAAATTCCATCGCACCGGCGTCGCCTCCCTCCTCCAGAACGGCGAGGCGGACCGCGGGCGCGAAGCGGGAATCCGTAAACTGCTCGCGAGCCGCTACAACCTGCTCGGCGCGTTCAACGACGATCCCTCGCGCGCGAGCGCGGGCGGCACGCGGGCGGCATCGGCCGAACGGGACGTGGCGGCCGCGTTCCGCACCCCCAGCCTGCGCGACGCAGCGCTGACCGCGCCTTACATGCACGACGGCAGCGCGGCGACGCTGTGCGACGTCGCGCTGCGCCACCCGGTCGCGAACGGCGCGAATGCGCCCCGGAGATCAGACCGCGCCAACCTGTCGCAGGACGAGGCGCGCGATCTGGTGGCGTTCCTGGAGACGCTGACGGCGGCGCCCGGAAAACAATTCCCAGGCGTCGACACCCCCTTATGCAGGTGAAGTCGAACCGGGCATGACGAGGGCCTGCGCAGAGACCGCCGCTCAGGCTGCGATTCCCCCAGGGCTTTTCGCCACGAGAAAACTCGCCAGCCTCTTGTCGATTTTCAGGATGTGATCGACCAGCCAGTTCTGCAGGAACATGACCGTCTTCGGACCGACGAGTTGCTTGCCGGACTTGACGTCCGCCAGCAGCGCGTCGACCTTCGCGATCAGGTCCGAATGCTGCTTCCTGTGCGCGACGATGTCGGGGTAGTTGTGCTGGACCATGAGCTTGTCTTCGGCCGTGAAGTGCGTCCGCGTGTAGTCGATCAGCCGCTTCAGCGCCGTCTGGGTCGCGATGTCGCCCGTCGGCTTCTTCAACCCATCCATGACGACGTTGAGGATGTCGACGAGCTGGCGGTGTTGCGAATCGATCATCCCGTGACCCACTTCGAAACTGGCGTTCCATTGAATCATCTCAAGCCCCTTTTGTAGAAAACCATATCAACCTGACGGTTATCGGCAGGATTTCGCTTGGGAACAGGGCCGGGTTTCCGGAGCCCTATAATCCGTCTTTTCCCCTGTCAGGAAGGCTCCCCGATGGATGCGATGCTCAGAGTTGACGGCAAGGTGGCGTTGGTGACCGGTGCCTCGTCCGGTCTCGGGCTGCGATTTGCCACGGTGCTGGCGCAGGCTGGGGCGAAGGTCGCGATCGCGGCGCGGCGCACCGACAGGCTCGCCCGGCTCGAACGCAGCATCCAGGACGCCGGGGGGACTGCTTTTTCATTCGCGATGGACGTCACCGACGTCGCCGGCGTGCGGGACGGCGTGAAGCGGATCGAGGCGGCGCTCGGGCCGGTGGACATCCTGGTGAACAACTCCGGCGTCAGCGCCCAGAAACGGTTGGTCGACCACGAAGAGACGGACTTCGATTCCGTCATGGACACCAATGCCAAGGGCGCCTTCTTTGTGGCGCAGGCGGTGGGCAGGAGCATGATCGCGGGAAAGCGGCCCGGCAGGATCATCAACATCGCATCCATCGCCGGACTGCGGGTCATCGGCCAGCTCGGGGTGTACTGCATGTCCAAGGCCGCCGCGGTGCAGATGACGCGGGCCATGGCTAACGAGTGGGCGCGTTACGGGATCTGCGTCAATGCGATCTGCCCCGGCTATATCGAGACGGAAATGAACCGGGACCTATGGGCGAGCGAGCACGGCCAGAAGCTGATCGGCATGCTGCCGCGGCGCCGCGTCGGCAAGCCGCAGGACCTCGACGGACTGTTGCTGCTGCTCGCTTCGGACCACGCGGACTTCATCAACGGCGCGATCATCGCTGCCGACGACGGCTTCGCCGCTTCGTGACTAATCGGTGATGCTGTAGAACGCGGGGTCGGGCTGCGCGACGTAGTACTTGTAGGTGCCGCGGGCGTCGAAGTGCACCGTCGCGTACATGATCAGGGTGCCCTGCACAAAGCGGTAATCCCAGACCTCCTCGCCCTGGCGCGCGAACACCATTTTCGCCACGGGTCGGCCGAGCGCGCTGCGAACCTCGGCCTTGGTCGTCGCGCCGGACTGCAGGCTGCGAAAGTTCGCGTCGCTCAGCGTCCACCAGGGCTTGACCGAAGGATCGACGGCACATCCGGCGATCAGGCCAGCCGAGACTGCGATCAACCAAGCCCTATTCGCTGCGAACCTCATCGGCTCCTCCCGTATCGCAAACGACCGTCGCACCGTCCCGCCCGTTCACGGACCGATGGTGCTGTAGAACGCCGGGTCGGGCTCCGAGACGTAGTACTTGTACGCGCCGCCGCGGCTGTCGAAATGCACCGAGGCCATCATCATCATCGTGCCCTTCAAGAAGCGGTACTCCCAGACGTCTTCGCCCTGGCCCGCGAAGCTCATCTCCGCCGAAGGTTTGCCCAAAGCGGCGCGAACGTCAGCCTTGGTCGCCTTGGCGGGCTGAAGCGCCTGGAAGTTCGCCTCGGTCAGCGTCCACCAGGGCTTGACCGAAGGATCGACGGCACATCCGGCGATCAGGGCAGCCGAGACTGCGATCAACCAGGCCTTTCCTGCTGCAATACCCATGAGTTCCTCCCGCATCGCGAACGGCGCGGCCCGGCCTGTTTACGGGCTGAAGGTGCTGTAAACCGCCGGATCAGGCTCCGAGACGTAATACTTGTACGCGCCGCCCCGGCTGTCGAAATGCACCGAGGCCATCATGATCATCGTGCCGCTCAGGAAGCGGTAGTCCCAGACGTCTTCCCCCAGCGCCGCGAAGCTCATCTCCGCCGAAGGCCTGCCCAAGGCGGCGCGAACGTCGGACTTGGTGGTCTTGGCGGGCTGCAGCGCCTGGAAGTTCGCTTCGGTCAGGGTCCACCACGCTTTGACCGATGGATCGACGGCACATCCCGCAAGCAGGACCAGCGCCACAGGCAGAAATCCTTTCACCCAATTGTTCATGCCAGCCTCCCTAATGCTCATCGATCGCCCGAAAGACCGCTGTAGAACGCCGGGTCGGGCTCCGAAGTGAAGTACGTCACTATGCCTCGATTATTGAAGTGGACCGACCCGTACATCATCATCGCTCCATCCGCAAACCGATAGTCCCAGACCTGCTCGGCCAGGCGTGGAAAGGTGACTTCAACGATCGGTCTGCCCAGCTCGCGCAAGACATCGTCCTTGGTCGAACGGCCCGCCTGGATCTGATTGAACGCCGGGCCTATGGTCCACCAGGGCTTGACCGCCGGATCGGTGGCGCACCCGCCGATCGTCGTCGCCAGAACAAGTACCAGCGCCGCCAGTTTCATCGCCGCCTCCTCGCAGACATCTCTTACGTAAACACCGAAGGAGCGCTAGCTATTCCCGGACTGCAATACCGTCAGTTTGCGCGCCAGGACCGGATCCAGCGCGTCCAACCGCTCGACGATGCCAGGCAACTCCTCCTTCGGTCCGGCGCGCAGGAGCGCCACGCCCAGACCGAACCAGCCCGGCGCAAAGCCCGGCTCCAGGCGCACCGATTCCCGATAGCTCGAAATCGCCTGCCGGGGACGGCCGGCGTCGCGGCAGGCCTCACCCAGCAGAAAGCGCGTGGCAACCGAACCGGGATGAACCGTGGTGGCATGCTCCAGCGTCGCGATCGCCTCAACGGGGCGGCCGGCCAGCCGCCGCGACTCGCCCAGCAGGTTCCAGGCGTCGATGTCCTCGGGGCGCCGCTCGACCGCCTGCGCGAACGACGCCTCGGCGCCGGAGAAATCGCCGCGACGCAACTGCGTATAACCCAGTATAAGCCGCCAGTTGGGGTCGCCGGGTTCCCTTTGAAGATGCTCTCCGGCGAGCACCGCGAGGCCCGGCCAGTCCTGGCGGCGCTCGAGTTCGCCGATCCGCTTTGCAGTGGTTTCGTCGTCCCCGCGCGAGGCGAGCGCGATGCTGAGCAACGGCGTGACGGGCGCCACCAGGGCCAGCGGCGCGCAGGCCGCGAGCATCACCGCCGCCATGAGCGGCGCGGCAAGCGCTCGCCAGTCAGTCCTTGGTCTGATAGACGTAGGCTTGCTGCTTGACCCGCGATTCCTCGGCTCGCTTCAACTCGTCGAGGCTGTTCTTCTTGTCCCACCACAGCGCACGCCCCTTCTCCTGCTCCTGGACGATCTGGGGCTGCTCGCGCAGCAGGTCCCTCAGGAACTTGGTGGTGTCGGATTCGTAGTATTTCCAGGGAAAGGTCATGATTTGAACGGCTCCACGACAGCGAAGGAACATGGCTGCATTATACGCCGCGCAGAGGCGCTTCTCGCGAAACCCATCCCCTTCAAAAACAGCCGCTTGGAACAAGATTCCGGCATCGGCTTGCAAATGCCTGGTTACTGTATAAAAATACAGTGACCGGCGCACCGATCGAGGCACCCATGAAAGAGCTGACTTCGCAGCAGCAGAAAATCCTGCAAGTGATCCGTGAAACCATCGAGACGACCGGTTTCCCGCCCACGCGCGCGGAGATCGCGGATACCCTGGGCTTCGCTTCGCCCAACGCCGCCGAGTCCCACCTGCGCGCGCTCGAGAGAAAGGGCGTGATTGAAATCACCCAGGGCGCGGCGCGCGGCATCCGCCTCACCGAAGAACCCGGCCTTCCCCTCATCGGCCGCGTGGCCGCGGGCTCGCCCATACTCGCCGAGGCGAACGTCGAGCATCGCTACCAGCTCGATCCCTCACTGTTCAAGCCGCGCGCGGACTACCTGCTCAAGGTGCGCGGCATGAGCATGCGCGATATCGGCATCCTCGACGGCGACCTGCTCGCCGTGCACCGCACCGCCGAGGCGCGCTCGGGCCAGGTCGTGGTGGCGCGCATACACGACGAGGTGACCGTCAAGCGCTTTCGCCGCCGCGGCGCTACGGTCGAGCTGATGCCGGAGAATCCGGAGTTCGAGCCCATCGTGGTCGACACGCGCCGCGAGCCGCTCGCGATCGAGGGCATCGCCGTCGGCGTGATCCGCAACGGCAAAGCGTTGTAGGTCGGACTTCGGCCTGCGGCCTCACTCCGACCTACATGTCTTATGCCAGGAACGATTCAATCGATCCTTGACCATCCCGGCGTTTGGCGCGGCAGCGACCTGGCGCGCGTGACCGCACCCAGCCTGCCGACGGGATTTCCCGAACTCGACGCCGAGCTTCCCGGCAGCGGCTGGCTGGCGGGCGCCCTCACCGAGATCCTGCCCGCGCACGAGGGCATCGGCGAGCTGCGCCTGTTCGGCCCGACGCTCGCCGCGCTCACGGCAGACGGCAAGTGGCTCGCCTGGATCGCGCCGCCCCACCGTCCCTATGCCCCGGCGCTCGCCGCGGCCGGCATCGATCTCGCGCGGATGCTCATCGTCAGGACGAAAAGCGACCGGGAAACGCTCTGGGCCTTCGAGCAGGCGCTCGCTTCGCGCGCCTGCGGTGCGGTGCTCGCCTGGCCGGCCGCCGCGAGCTATCCCGAGCTGCGGCGGC